>ENA-ORMR01001669-ORMR01001669.1-human-gut-metagenome-genome-assembly--contig:-NODE-1669-length-16168-cov-43.938807_pt1 | contig 16168 bp, 13 predicted proteins | sample MGYA00242107_ERZ509003 | MGnify/ENA primary metagenome ERZ509003 (study PRJEB26280, sample SAMEA2338699) | human gut metagenome | biome: human gut; feature: human-associated habitat; material: faeces... | reverse complement strand
AGAATTTTTCGCCTCGGTCCTTAGTATATTACGCTTTTTTGAGGGATTTTATAGCCTAATTATAAACTGTCAATATTATATTCATTGTTTCTTGTTCAGAATACCAGGATTGATATTTCCGTAACGTTGGAAGTGCTTGAAAAGTTTATCCATCTGGTCGTTGGTGTGTATGGGAATACGCTCTTTGTTGGATTTCTTTTCTCGTAGCTCCTGCTCGATTGTGCGGATGTGAGTATTCTCGAAAGGTTTCTCAAACACTTTCTTTTCAAATCTGGCGATTACACCTCCTTGCAGTCGAAGGTTTTTTCCAACATTATATCTCAGATGCTTCAAATCCTCTTTCGTCAGGTGATTGCCAACCCCACTAATGCAATTACAAGTACAACATATGCAGAAGTCTTTGAAGTGTTTATATACGATTTCCCATTTCTGGTATTTCTCTTTGGTCTTGCTCTCAAAATATTTAAGGAAGTCTGCCTGTTTTTTTGGTGCGGTCGAGGATCCCGAACTCCTCGTTGATGATTGCCAACTCACGGGTGGCGCGGATGCCACGGGCTTTGAGCATGATTTCCTCATTGTAGTCAAACTCGAACTTGTCTTTTGGGTTGCCTATGAGATATAGACCGAGGAATTCGCGCCGCGACATCTTCTTGATGTCCGGATTCCAGATGGGTGGGTAATAGTCGAGGTAGAGTGACAGTTTGCCGCTACGAAGTTTCTCCTGACGAAGAGTTACTTTGGTGATGGTTGCTGATTCCATATTATGCTGTTTTGGAATTATAAGGTACAAAGGTAAATGGTGGTTGCCCGGTGACAAAAATCACCGGATTATAACTGAATCTCGGGGTTGAACAATGCTTCTAACTCTTTGGCGTTCAGTTTAACATACTTGCCGCAACGGAGCTTGGTTATCTTGTATGTCTTGACGTAGTGATATAGCTGATCGCGGGTCAGAGAGTATTTCTCCATAGCGTCAGCCACCGAAATAAACTCCACATCCTCGACTGACTTGGCTCCCTTTGCCACGTCAAAGTGATATTTGGAGTAATATACTTTCGGACCCACTTTGCGCTTCGGAATACCGATTCTGGAGACCAGCGAGTAAACCGCCGATAGAGTCATGCCATACTTGGATTGAATATCCTCCACCGAATACCACTCCGTTATTTCCGGATTCTCTTTTCTTGCCGAGAAAAGTCGGTCGATATGGCTTTTGCTGAAATAAGCCTTGCCTCGAAGAATGGTTTTGGGTACATTATTTTCGGCGACTACTTTGTAAATCCACGAATCCTTGACCCCGAATTTCTCCCGAATCTCAGCACGGGTATAGAAATCAGAGATTGTTTTGGCCTTTTTCTCAGCGGCCTCTTCCTGCACTGTTTCTTTCGGTGTAAGAAAATCAAACATCGCCTGAATATCGGCTTTGCAGATAAGCGTCTTTCGAGCAAACCTAACAACCTTGATTTTTCCATTACGGATATATCCATTACGGATATAGCGGTAGATAGACATTCAGCCAATGCCTAATAATTCGGCTGCTTGGGTGGGGGTAAGATAATCTTTATCGCGCCTCTTGAAATTAGTCTGAGCGGTCTCTTGATTTGAGACTGCCATTTTCTTTTGGCGCAAACGCTCTTTATAAGCATGTTCTGAACATCGCTTCGAGCAGAAGCGAGTTACGGTTGTCTGAGCGATAAATTTGTTACCGCACCATTCGCAGATTCTCTCAACTTTGATGTTGCTACTCATGTCATACGTGTTAATTTCGTTACTAATCGTATCATGGCGTATCACGACGTACCGTGACGTACGACTTTCTCCACCACCTTGCTGACGCTTGGGGTGAAATGAGTCGCTGTCGTACAAAATCCGTACAAAATGGTGCATAAAACGCCTAACACTGACAGTTATCAGCATTAGGCGTTCTTGTAAGAGTTAAGTTTTATCGCTCAGTAACAGTCAATTGCTATCAATATAATACATTGATAACCAACTAATTACTTGCCGATACAGAAGCGGGTGAAGATGGTTTGGAGGATTTCGGGGGTGGTGATGGCGCCGGTGATGGTGGAGAGGTGGTGGAGGGTTTCGCGCAGGAGTTGGGCGGCAAGATCGGTGGGGATGCCGTTGCGGAGGGCTTCGATGAAGTCGGTGATGGACTTTGATGCCTGGGCGAGGGCCTGAGCGTGGCGTGCGTTGGTGAGGAGGACTTCGCCGTTTTCGGCGTCTGCGAACAATTCTAATTTTGCCAGAAGAGCTTCGCGTAGCTTTTCGAGTCCCTCGCCGGTTTGGGCGGAAAGGGCCACAGCGCCTTCGGGGCACGGCTGAGTGGCGATATCCGATTTATTGAAAACAGTGATGATGCGTTCGGCCGGGATGTCGCCTAAAATCGCAGCGACATCGCTTCCGGTAGTATCTGCGGCTGCGCCATCGATTACATATATGACAATCCGTGCGGTTTCCGCGGCCTTGTAAGAGCGGTCGATGCCTATTCGCTCTATGACGTCGTTGGTATCTCTGAGGCCTGCGGTATCCTGGAAGCGTATCAGGTAGTCGCCTATTTCGAGCGTGTCTTCCACAATATCGCGTGTAGTGCCATGGATATCGCTTACGATAGCGCGCTCGTCGCCGAGAATAGCGTTCAGAAGCGATGATTTACCGGCATTGGTACGGCCCGTAATGGCAACCGGTATGCCGTCTTTGATGGCGGCGCCGCGGCTGAATGTGTCGAGCAGACGTTGTATCTCGTTTTGTGTCTGGACCGCTAATTCGAGCAGCCGATCGCGGGATGCGAATTCGACATCTTCCTCCGAGAAGTCGAGCTCGAGTTCAAGCAGGCTTGCCAGGTCGACAAGTGCGGCGCGGAGAGTGTCGAGCCGCCTGGACACACTGCCTCTCATCTGACCGAGGGCAATTCTGTGCGACGCGCGCGATGACGACGCTATGAGGTCGGCCACCGCTTCGGCTTCGGCGAGGTCGAACCGTCCGGCCGCAAAAGCGCGACTTGTGAATTCGCCGCGTTCGGCCAATCGCGCGCCTGCTTTTATGAGAGAGTTGATAAGCTCGCGCTGAATCCACTTTGACCCATGGACGCTAATCTCTACGGTATCTTCCGAAGTGTACGACGCCGGAGCGAGAAATATAGTGGCTACGGCCTGGTCGAGCACTTCGCCGGCTGTGTCGTAGATGTCGCCCAGATGTACCGTGTGACTCTTGCAGTCGGCCAGCGGCTTTCCTTTCCATATACGGTCGACGATGGCTATGGCATCCGGTCCGCTTATGCGTGCCACAGCTATGCCACCGCTGCCGTAGGGTGTCGAGATGGCGCAGATGGTGTCGTTGGTCATGCTTATTTTCGTATGTTCCATTGTCTGAAATTGGCTTTGGCTTCTATTTCGTTTTCGATATCGTCGGGCAGACATTTGAAGAAATCGAACCCTGTTATTTCCTCGACTGCGTCCACGCTCACTGCAAGAGTCTCGAGGCCTTCCTCGGGAACCCTGTTAGGCATTATGAAGCCGATGGCACGGGGCGGAACGGCATAGGGCGCCAGTACGACCTTGAAGAAACGTTCGGGCACCGGTATATGGGATTCGCCTATGCTCCTGGGCATACGGTCGGACAGCACCGGCCCGCAGACTATTATCAGCACGCTGTCTTTAAGCGCCCATTCGCGGCATTTAGCTTCGAGCGAACCCCACCGTCCGCCGTTCAGCGAATGGTCCTGCGGGCATATGTTGGTCAGATAGTGCGAATCGTGCATAGCCTGCTTGTCCCATTTCATATCGCCTGCTGGTGCCATATGTCCGCGGTCGAAGCCCGAGTTGCGGTAGTCGTCGAGAGTGGCGCAGCCGAGGACATTGTCGTCGGCCCTGAATTTCGACACTCTCGGCTCGTCGCCATTGGCTTTTTCAGCCGTAAGCTCCCACACTACATAGTTGGGCTGATGCTGCGATGGATTGAACGACACCGTGAAACCGGTGTAGAACAGCTTGATCTCGGGTATATCGTCGGGTATATCTACTTCTGTCAGACAGGCAGTGTCCACCTGGCCGTCGCGATAGTTCTTCTCGCGTTGTTTATTGAGTAGATTGCCGCAGCATCCCAGAACAGCGCATAGCAGCGCTCCGGCCAAAGTAAGATAAAGAATGCCTTTAGCCCGTTTGGAGATGCTGCGTGGGCGCCGCTTGCGGCGCGATATATATGTCTGGCGTTTGCCTGCCATAATAATTTAAATTGAGAGATGAGAGAGTGCTTGTGAAAGTTGTACTATTCTTTCAGGGTCTAAGTCGGCTGCAAGACTGAACCGCAGACGGTCGGTACCCGGAGGAACGGTAGGTGTACGGATGGGCAGAACGATGAAACCGTCGTTTCGCAGCGACTGCGACCAGGCCACGGCTTTGGTCGGAGAACCTGCCACTAAAGGCTGTATGTGGCCGCCGTCGGCTGTGCCACCGAACGGGCGGAGCGCTTCCGCCAGGCTTATGCCAAGCTTCTGCAACTGTACGCGCCTTGTGTCCATGTCCATCATATGGCGGAATACATACTCGCTCCATGCCGTGATGAACGGCGGCAGGGCAGTGGAGAAAATGAAACTCCGGGCCTTGTTTATCAGGAAAGAACGTAGTGTCTCGCTCACAATGGCGAAAGCTCCGGCAGATGCAAGCGCTTTGCCGAATGTCCCGACAAGAATATCTACGTCGGACTGCTTGCCCGAAGCAGCTGCAAGCCCAAGTCCTGCAGGTCCTTCTACGCCGACGGCATGAGCTTCGTCGATGTAAAGAATCGCACCCGGAATACTGCGTTTGATATCCGCGAGAGCGCTTATGTCGGCTTTATCGCCGTCCATGCTGTATACACTCTCGGCGATAATGATGATATTCGAATACTGGGCCTTGACTTTATCGGCTATTGAGGCAAGATGTGCGTAATCATTGTGCCGGAAGCGGGTAAACGGTGCCCCCGATAGTTTTATGCCGTCTATGATACTTGCGTGCACCAGGCGGTCGGCAATTATATAAGTGCCTTTTACACCTGCGAGAGCGCTTACAATACCGGTATTTGCATGATAACCGCTGTTGAACAACAGTGCCGGAGCTCCATAGGCCGTTCTCAGGCATTCCTCTAACGAAGTAAAAGCCTTCTGATGGTTTGCCAGCAGTCGCGAGGCCGATGCCGACAGCGGTAGGGTAGCGGCCGCTTCCGATGCCATAAATCCGTCACGTAGCTGTCGGTCGGCCGCCAGTCCGAGATAGTCGTTCGAACTCAGATCGGTCAGACTGCCGTCGACATCGTTTGCGGCTACGGTCCGTAGATTGCCGCCGGCCTCAAGATCGGCCAGAATCGTATCAATAGTTTCGTTCATCACTCAGGATTTCTATCATTTCCTTGCACAGTTTGCGAAGCTGACTGTCGCTTATGATATATGGAGGCATCAGATATGCGTTGCGTCCGAAAGGCCGTATCCACACACCATGGCGCACGCATTCCTTTTGGAACAGGCCCACGTCGACCGGGCGTTTCAGTTCAACCACGCCGATCGATCCCAGCACTCTCACATCGCTTACGCCCGGCAGATCCCGGGCCGGCGCAAGTCCTTCTTTAAGAAGCTTTTCGATATGCGAAAGTCTCGACGCCATATCCTGCTCGGCAAGCATGCGTGCCGATTCTACTGCTATGGCGCATGCAAGCGGATTGGCCATGAATGTCGGGCCGTGCATAAGCACTCCCGCCTCGCCACGCGATATCGTATCGGCCACTTTTTTTGTGGTGAGTACCGCGCTCATGGTTAGGTAGCCGGCGGTCAGACCTTTACCTATGCACATTATGTCGGGTTCCACACCCGCATGTTCCCATGCAAAGCATTTGCCCGTGCGCCAGAATCCCGTGGCTATTTCATCGAATATCAGCAATATGCCGTAACGGTCGCAAAGACTGCGCAGCTGTCTGAGATATTCCGGGTTGTAGAACCACATGCCGCCTGCGCCCTGTACCACCGGTTCGAGGATGAAAGCTGCTATCTCACCGCCCTTTTCCGCGAAAAGCTTCTCGACCGGCGCGATATCCTCCGGGTGCCATTCGCCGTCGAAGCGCGAACGGGGCTGCGGCACGAAGTAACGCACCGGCAGCGCCGGTCCGAACGCTCCGTGCATGCCGGTGACAGGGTCGCATACGCTCATGGCATTCCATGTGTCGCCGTGGTAGCCGCTGCGTATAGTAGCGAAATTGGTCTTGTTGTGGTCGGCCGAAGCGCTCACGGCAGCCTGCACGGCCATCTTCATGGCTACCTCCACGGCTACCGAGCCCGAGTCGGCGTAGAATATATTGTGCATCGACGGCGGCGCCATGCCGAGCAGGATTTTGCCAAGTTCTATGGCCGGCCGGTGGGTGAAACCGCCGAACATCACATGGCTCATTTCGTCGAGCTGTCTTTTGGCCGCCTCGTTGAGCCGTGGATTGTTGTAGCCGTGAATTTCGCACCACCACGACGACATGCCGTCGATCAGTTCGGTGCCGTCGGCCAGTGTTATCACCGCTCCTTCACATCGCTTTACCTTGTAGGTCGGCAGCGGGTCTATTGTAGAAGTATAAGGATGCCAGAGATGCTCTCTGTCCCAGGCATCGTGAACTGTATTATCCATTTCCATGGTGCAAAATTAGCTAAATTATTCCTTTTTGATTAATTTTGTCATGGCAAAAGCAAGGATGCCGCTTTCGCACGGCCTCCGGCAACCGTCGTACACGACTCAACTTTCGCAAGATCAAGTTGAAGTGGAAAAAAGTTAAATGAGTGTAAAGAGTTAAGATAATAGTTCCTTCAGAATCTATAATCTGACAGACTTTATCCCTGCCTCCGGCATCCAAACCATTATCTTAACTTTTTAAACCTTTTACTTTTTCAACTATATTCATAACTGTGAGCAAGTTGAAGACTTGCGAAACTTAAATTAAATTGAGAATATCTGTAGTCACACCCGTATACAACCGCGAGGACTGCGTCGTGCGCTGCCTCGAAAGTGTCGCTGCCGAAAACTGCGGCGGCGGTAGGGTAGAGCACATACTTGCCGACGACGGTTCGACCGACCGTTCGGCCGAAATCGTCGAGCGCTTCGCTGCCGCGCATCCCGATGTGAAGCTGGTCCGGCTGCCCCGCAACATGGGCCCCAATGCCGCCCGAAATGCCGCGATAGCAGCTGCGACAGGCGATTATGTCCTGTTCATAGATAGTGACGATTGTCTGGCGCCAGGAGCGGTCGAAGCCATTGAGGCTGTCATGGACCGCGAACCCGGTTACGACCAGTATCTTTTCACATGCAGTCATAACAGGGATGCGATAAGCACCTACGGCGACCGCCGTGTGTTCAGTTATTCCGATTTCCTGTCGGGCAATGTATTTTTCGATTTCGCACATGTTATCAACCGGCATACATTGCTCGAATATCCCTTCGACGAGAGTCTGCGCATACACGAGTATCTGTTTCATCTCCGCTTCTACCGCAAAGCGGGCCGGGTGCTGTTCGTCAACCGCATTGTATCGCTGGTCGATACTACCCGCGCCGACCATGTGACATTCACCACCCGCAAGACCAACGACCGGGCGCTTGCCGAGAGCCGGATATATACGCGGCTGTTCATCGAGTGGTTCGGCGACGACCTTGACGCGCTGCCCGGAGGAGCTTCGCGCCTGACGGGTCTGCTTAACGACAGCTACTCTTATGCTGTTCTGTCCGGAGATTATACTAATGCCCGCGATATTCGTTTGAGAGGCGCACGTCCGGCGCTGTTGTACCGTGTGGCCGCCATTACCCGCACAGGTCGCATGATGTGGTCGGCTGTCAAGATTGCCATGAGCATCAAATGGCGTATTCGCGACGCCTTAAGCCGAAAATGAGCCCGCTTGCCCTTTTGTCAGCAGTTTATAGCAATGCCTGGCGCCGGTAGTCGTTGGGAGTGCATCCCACAGCTTTTTTGAAAGCGCGGCTGAAATATTGCGGGTATTGGTAGCCGAGAATGTATGCGATCTCGCCTATCGACTTGTCGGGAGTTGCGAGCATGTCTTTTGCCAAATCCATGGTTTTCTGCTGGATATACTCCTGTGCCGTGCGGCCTGTTTCCTTCTTTATCAGGTCGCCGAAATAATTGGGCGACAGGCATAGCTCCGATGCGCACCAGGCCACGGTGGGTGTGCCTAACTGTTGAGCCTTCCCGGAGGCGAAATAGCTATCGATAAGTTCTTCGAAGCGTGTGAGCAGATCCTTGTTCACTTTTTTCCTCGTAATGAACTGTCTGTCGTAGAATCGCAGACAGTAATTAAGGAAAAGTTCTATTGCCGAGGCTATTATGGTGTTGCTGTGCTTGTCGCCGCCGAAATTGATCTCATCATCTATTTTCCGGAAGCAATCGATTATCGTTTCGCGTTCGCGCAGCGACAGATGCAGGGCCTCGTTGGTGGCGTAGGAGAAAAAAGTATAGTCTTTGATTCTTCGGCCAAGAGGCGTCCCGTGCAGCAGTTCGGGACTGAAATAGAGCACCCAGCCTTTCGCCTTGTAGGTCGAGCCGTCCTGAGGGTGGCCGAAGACTTGCCCCGGCGCCGTGAACACCAGCGTATTTTCCTGATAGTCGTATTCCTGCCTGCCGTAAGTGAGATAGTCGGCACAGAGAACGTCCTTCAGAAATATTACATACATGCCCATATTCTTCCGGCAATTCGGAATCGGTCTGGTCACCTGCGATCCTTCGAGTACATTCACGTAAGGATGCCGTGTGGGCACGCCCCAGTGCTCGTTGTAGTCTTTCACGGTGGGAATATCGATTATCTTGTCCATGTCGTTGGTGTATTGATGCTTGCAAATGTATTTAAAAAATGCCGAACTCCAATGGCAATCGGTAAAAGTTGTACTTCTATCCGTAAAGTTGATAAGTGTTTCCGCCGCCCCCTGATGTAATTTTGCATTCAGAAAAAAATTCACATCATGTTGACAATAGATACATTCAACCGGCTTACAGGTCAGGAAACATTGCATCCTCTTGTCGGTATTGCGGATCTGACTGCTGCCAGTCTTGATTGTGACATAGATAGACCATGTAATTTCTATGCTTTGCTCTGCAACGGAGAAAGGCTGCGGCTTATTATTCCCGGCGAATCGTTCAGGATACCGTCGGCACACAATAAGCGCAAAGAGGGTTATACAGGCGTTCTATTCCATCCCGATATTTTGTGTGATACTCCTCTTGAAAACGATATCGCCCGATACTGTCGTCGGTGCAATTGCTGTAAAAAGCTATGCGATAACGAGAAAAAAACGATAGACGACTGCATCGGGCTGATAGCGCATGAACTCGACCATTCTATCGACCGCTACAGCGGTGCTATTATCGTCTCACAGATAGAGCTATTATTAAATTACTGCACCCGTATATGCTGTCAGAACTGAGGTGCACTTCGCTTTATAAGATATGAATAATTTCAGTTTCACTTATCCGGTCAGGCAGTATTTCGGCAAAGGCTGTGCCATGGCTTCCCTTGCAAAGGAAGTCGGAGGCATGGGCGACACCGTGATGCTCGCATATGGCCGTGAATCCTTGAAAAAGTCTGGTCTTTACGACGCAATCCGCAGCCTCCTCGAGTCGGCCGGGAAAAAGGTAGTCGATTTCGGCGGCATAATGCCCAATCCCACTTATGCCAAAGTGCAGGAAGGAGCCGCGCTGGCCCGTGAGAATAAGGTCTCGTTCATTCTTGCCGTTGGAGGAGGCTCTGTTATCGACTGCTGCAAAATAGTTTCCGCCCAGGCCATGACCGGCGACGACGTATGGGATATGTTCTACACCCGTCACACTACACCGTCCGAGTTTATTCCCACAGGAGCTGTCGTAACGGCATCCGGCACCGGTGCCGAGCAGAACAACGGCGCTGTAATCACCAACGAGGAAAAGAAACTCAAACAGCCGCTTTTTGGCGCTTATCACCGTTTCGCCATCCTCGACAGCGATCTCACGCGCTCGCTTCCTATGTCGCAGGTGGTAAGCGGCGCTTTCGATACTCTGAGCCATTGTATGGAGACCTTTATGGGTACTCCAGCCGGCGCCGGCATCTCCGACGAAATCAACCTGGCCGTGATGCGCAATGTCGTTACAAATCTTCGGGCCCTCATCGCCGACCCCGGCAACGATTTCGCCCGCGGCGAACTCATGTGGGATTCGGCAATGGCCGAAAACGGTCTGCTGAAACTCGGCAAAACCACCGACTTCCAGTGTCATATGATAGAGCATGCCGTCGGCGCTTATACCGACTGCAACCACGGCTGCGGCCTTGCGGTTATACATCCGGCTCTCTACCGCGCATATCTCCCCGAGGGCGCTCCCGGGCTTGCGGCCATGGCCCGGAGTGTATGGGGCATCGACGCCGACGACGATATGGAGGCTGCTCTTAAAGGCATCGATGCCCTCGAGGCTTTTATAGCCGAGATCGGGCTGCCGTCGAGGTGGTCGCAGATGGGCATCGCCGACCGCGAGGCGATGCGCGGAGCCGCCGACACCTGCCTGTTTACGGCCGGGGGCTGCCGCCGCTTCTCGCGCGACGAAATCTACCGTCTTCTTGTTTCACTGATGTAATAACTTATTAAAATTTCGCAAGTTTTCAACTTGCTCACGGTTAAATATATAGTTGAGGAAGTACGGAGTTTATAAAGTTAAGATAATGGTTTCGGGCGCTCACTGTGCCAAAAGAACTATTATCTTAACCCTTTAACTTTCTCAACTTTATAAACTTCAACTTGAACTTGCGAAAGTTGAATACACTTATATGAGATACCCGCATATATTTGCAGCCGTCGCTGTTTTCGCAGCCTGCATGTGGTGTAGCGCTCCGGCGCAGGGTGCATCGGCTCTGGACCCGAGGCAGAAAGCCATTGCAGACATTGCGTCGCTGACGGCAAAAAGCGAACTGACGGCACTGACCGACGTCCTCGATCATGTGCTCGACAGCACCTTGACCGTGAACGAGGCCGCCGAAGTGATAGTGCACACCTATGCCTATTGCGGCTTTCCCAAAGCCCTGCGCGGCCTCCAGATGCTCGTCGGAGTCGTCGACGCCCGCGAGGCCTCGGGGCGCCCCGTAGTCCGGGGCCGCGAAGCTACGGCGGTCAGCGACAGCCGCAGCCGCTACGAGCGCGGCCGCGACATCCTGGCCGAAATATCAGGTGTCCCCGCCGACGCTCCCAAGCCGCCTTATGCCGTGCTTGCTCCCCGGGTCGAGGAGTTTCTGAAAGAGCACCTGTTCTGCGACCTCTTCGAGCGCGATCTGCTCACCTACGCCGAGCGGGAGCTCGCCACCGTTGCCGTGATAGCGTCGCTGGGCGAGGGCGTCGAGCCTATGCTTCGCTCGCACTCCGCCATAGCCCGGCGCCTCGGTGCCTCCGACACCCAGATCGACGAGATAATATCCTCCGCCCGGCGTCCTGCACAGAGCATCTTCCCGCGCGGAGCGAAGATCGAAGGCCCCAATTTCGACGGCACGGCATATCTGAGCCGGCTCATGGAGGATTCGGCCGACTTCGACGTCGTTGTGTCCGATGTAGTATTCGATCCTGCGGCGCGCAACAGCTGGCACTCACACCCCGGCGGTCAGATTCTCATAGTCACCTCCGGCCTGGGGCAATATCAGGAGCGGGACAAGCCTGTGCGCACGCTCAGGCCCGGCGACGTCGTGGCCATCCCCGCCGATGTCGAGCACTGGCACGGAGCCGCTCCCGACAGTTCTTTCAGCCATATCGCCATCAATACCCGCGTACACCTCGGTCCCACCCGATGGTACGAACCGGTCGACGCATCTCCCGCTGTATGCTAAAGCGAGGAGAACGCTCGCGTAGTTTTTCTTTGTCAGAAGCACGATGATGTTTCCCGATTTCACTTGAAATATCGACTTATGTTAAGATTAAGAGAAGATTTCAGAGTATGTTTGTATATTGAATGAAGGAGTTACGGGGCTTCATAACGACTGAACGAAATCCTCAAACATTTTTCCTTATTTCGCACTTGCCCGTTTAGAGGTTGTTGAATAACATATGTGAATTCACAGGCCAAAAAGCCGGAGATGGATTTATATCGGAGTTGAAGGAACATAGCGGTGGCTATGTGACTGAAACGAAGATATAAAGACACTCTGAATTTTTGGAGGCGAAGCCTTTGTTTTCATAATAATGGGGTTTATTGGGTCTGTCTGATTGTGGCCGTCCTTTAACATTAGTACAGTCCTGGTGTCTTTTTGTTAACTTGCCCATTGCTCATCGGTCACATAGCAACCGCCGTGCTCCCTCTTAACGATGTGCAATTTAAGCAAAAATACACCAACCTGTGGATTCACATATGTTATTAAACACCCCCTTAATCTGCGGGCCGCGTTTATATTTATAAAGATTTGGAAATTTTTGCTAAATTTGCCGAAACCAACCATAAATGCCCGAATAATGAAACAATTTTTTGTTGCAGTTTTCCTGTTGGGAAGCGTCTTGTACGCTTTTGCAGATAAAGCAAAGAAAGGCATCCCGACGGGCTATCCATATTCTCCTGTACCTTTTACCTCGGTTAAGGTTTACGGACCGTTCTGGGGATCGCGCCTCGAAGCAAGCCGGAGCGTCACTATTCCTCTTGCATTTCAGAAATGCGAGGAAAACAACCGTTATGAAAACTTTATCCGTGCGGCACATCCGAGCGATTCTAACAAGGTTGAGGGATATAGTTTTGACGATACCGATGTCTACAAGACCATAGAGGGAGCGGCGTATCGCCTCAGCAATTTCCCCGACAAGAAACTGGAGGCATACGTCGACAGCGTGATAGATATAATAGCCGGAGCTCAGGAACCTGACGGATATCTCTATACCGCTAGAACCCAGAACCCGAAGCATCCTCATGAATGGGCCGGTGACAAGAGATGGGTAAAGGTCGAGGACCTCAGCCATGAGTTCTACAATCTCGGCCACATGATCGAGGGTGCAGTGGCGTATTATCAGGCCACAGGCAAGCGCAAATTTCTTGATATAGCGATTCGGTATGCGGATTGCGTATGCCGCAGCATCGGGGAGGGGGAAGGTAAGTTAAGACTTGTTCCCGGTCATCAGATCGCGGAGATGGCTCTTGTAAGACTGTATAACGTCACAGGCGACAAAAAATACCTCGACCAGGCCAAGTTCTTCCTCGATGCCCGGGGTTCCACTGAAAGATGTCAGGAATATTCTCAGTCCCATATTCCGGTGCTTAAACAGACCGAGGCGGTCGGACATGCGGTGAGAGCCACATACATGTATTCCGGAATGGCTGATGTTGCGGCAATGACAGGCGACACCGCATACATCAATGCAATCGACCGCATCTGGGACAATATCGTGAGTAAAAAGCTATACATCACCGGCGGTATAGGCGCTACAAACAGAGGAGAGGCATTCGGAAAGAACTACGAGCTGCCGAATGCAACCGCATATAACGAGACTTGCGCCGCTATCGGAAATGTCTACACCAACTACCGTCTGTTCCTTCTTCATGGAGACGTCAAATATTTCGACGTGCTGGAACGTACGCTCTATAACGGTTTGATTTCCGGCGTCTCGATCGACGGAGGAAGTTTCTTCTACCCCAATCCTCTTGCTTCGACAGGTAAATACAGCCGCAAGGCCTGGTTCGGATGCGCCTGCTGTCCGAGCAATATCAGCCGATTCATTCCCTCGTTGCCGGGATACGTTTATGCAGTTAAGAACAATAACCTTTTTGTCAATCTTTTCATGCCTAATAACGCCGACCTTGAGGTGAACGGCAAGAAAATCAAAGTCTCGCAGGAAACAAACTATCCCTGGGACGGCAACATCAGGATGAAGATAGATAAGGGTTCGGCCGACATGTCCCTTAATATCCGTATCCCCGGATGGGTGAGAAACAGCGTCGTTCCGGGCGATCTTTATTCTTATGACGACGGTATCGAGCCGACCTATTCAGTGAGAGTGAATGGCGAGGAGGTCAAGGGGGAATTGAAGTCTGGATATCTTGTTATCCCTCGGAAATGGAAGAAGGGTGATTTAGTTGAGATAACGTTTGATATGCCTGTCCGCACGGTGAAGGCAAACGACAAAGTTGTCGATGACTGCGGACGCCTTGCGATTGAAAGAGGTCCGCTTGTATATTGCGCCGAATGGCCCGACAACGACTACAACATCCATACGACTCTGCTTAACCGCAAGCCTGAATTCACGATTCATGACTTATCTTCCGAACTTGGTGGAATCCGCAAGATTTCCACTACCGTGCAGTCGCTTTCTTACGCATCCGACGGGACTCTGAAAGTGACACCCCGCACACTCACTCTCATCCCTTATTACGCCTGGGCGCACCGGGGAGAGGGGAATATGGCAGTCTGGCTCCCCGCAGAACTCAGCGCGTCGATGGCGACTAATCCCGAGGAGGTGAAAAGGGAGGATAACGGCTTCTTTAAGTAATTTAAGAGTATGTTTACTTTTAACTTTATGTAATCATTAGAGGCCTTTCAGGTCTGTCTGAAGATTTCGTTCAGTCGTTATGGAACCCCATAATTCCTTCACTCAATATCCAAACATACTCTGAAAAAACTTGTAAATAGGTATTATTAATAACCCGGAGTTTGAGTAATTGATGCGGTATTGCCGCAGTATGGCGATAAATGCCTATCTTTGCCGGCATGAACAGCATCGGTGAGAAAGCGCCGCGGTGCGGCGGCACGGCCATCCTTTTTGTGCACGGCATACTCGGCAACAGGGAGTTCTTCGACTTCCTGCAGCCCTGTGTGCCGCCGGGGTGGACGCGCCGCAGCCTGCTGCTCGAGGGCCACGGGGGCAGTGTGCGCGACTTCGGCCGGGCATCCATGGCCCGGTGGAAGGCGCAGGTGCACGAGGCCGTCGCAGAGCTGCGGGAGAGCCATGGCCGCGTGGTGGTGGCGGCGCACTCCATGGGCACGCTGTTTGCCATCGGCGAGGCTGTGCGCGGGGGTGCCGACGCGGTGTTTCTGCTCGCTCCGCCCCTGAGCCTGCGGCTGTCGGCGCGGCTGTTTGCGACCCCGCTCAAGGTCGCCACAGGGCGCATACGGCCCGACGACGTATGGGCGCAGGCCGCCGTGCGGGCCTACGGCATAACCGGGGGCGGAAATCCGCTCCATTACCTGGGGTGGGCGGCCCGCTATGCCGAGCTGTTTGCCGAAATACGGCGCGTGCGCAGGCTGTGCCCGCAGTTCCGGGCTCCGGCCGAGGTTATCTTCTCGGCCCGCGACGAGATGGTGTCGCCGCGCGGCCGCCGCTACCTCGAAGGCAACCTGCAGGCCGCATTCACCCTTCTGCCCGCCTCGGGGCACTATTACTACTCCGACGCCGACCGCGCCCTCATAATCTCCCGCTTCCAAAGCTTCACCACCTCCCAACCCTCCTAATTTCCTAACCTCCTAAGCTCCTGCTCTCCTAATCTCCTAATCTCCTAATCTCCTGGTCTCCTAACCTCCTAATTCGACCACTTGGCAGTCGCGCATGTCGGCGCCGTCGATGGTCAGGAGCACCAGCGTACGCACCCGGTGCCAGCCCTGCTGCCCGGCGGCGCCGGGATTGATGTGGAGCAGGCCGAGCTCGTGGTCGTACATCACCTTGAGGATGTGCGAATGGCCGTCGACCATCAGCCGCACACCCTCCTGACGAAGCAGTTTTTTCATGCCGGGGTTCCATCGGCCGGGATAACCGCCGATATGGGTGAGGAGCACGCGCACCCCCTCGACATCGAAGGTGAGCAGCTCGGGACAGTTGCGGCGCACCGAGCCGCTGTCGATGTTGCCGCACACGGCCCGCACAGGGCATATTTCGCGCAGACGCAGCACGATGTCGTAGTCGCCGATGTCGCCGGCGTGCCATATTTCGTCGCAGTGGGCGAAGTGGGCGGCATAGCGGTCGTCCCAATAGCCGTGGGTATCGCTGAGAATTCCTATCCGTTTCATACTTTTTGCGCCAAAGATAGCGATTTGAAGTCAGAAATTAATTAGGAGTTAGAAAATAGGAGTTACAAGTTCGCTTTTCAGGCAACAACTTCTAACTTCTAACTTGTAACTTCTAATTACTAACGAACTATATTAAAAACCAAATAAAATGAGGCAAAAATTACATCCACCTTA
>ENA-ORMR01001667-ORMR01001667.1-human-gut-metagenome-genome-assembly--contig:-NODE-1667-length-16184-cov-3.509083_pt1 | contig 16184 bp, 12 predicted proteins | sample MGYA00242107_ERZ509003 | MGnify/ENA primary metagenome ERZ509003 (study PRJEB26280, sample SAMEA2338699) | human gut metagenome | biome: human gut; feature: human-associated habitat; material: faeces... | reverse complement strand
GGTATTGTCTGGCGAAACAGGTAGCGGAAAGTCGATTATTGTAGACTCTCTTTCGTTTGTGCTGGGTGATAGAGCGGATAAATCGCTTATTAAGTACGGCGCCGATTGCGCGGAAGTTTCGGCTATATTCGAAGTGGAAATCGATTCTCCCGTGTTTGCCAAACTTTACGATTACGGTTTCGGAAGCGACAATGAACTTTTGATAAGTCGCAAAATGTCCGCTAGCGGAAAAAACGAAATACGCATTAACGGAAAACCTTCGACCTTGGCAATTTTGCGCGAAGTATGCTCCGAATTGGTGGATATTTTCGGGCAAGGACAGCATTTGGCGCTGTTGTCAGAAAAAAATCAACTTCAAACATTGGATTCGTTTTGCAATTTTGACGGAAAAGATATTCAATTGAAAAGTGTTCTATATCCCAAACTTGCCGAAATTGAAAAGCAGTTGAAGTCGTTTGGCGGAAGCGATGCAGAGCGTGAAAGATTGTTGGACATTTTGAAATTCCAAATTGACGAACTTCATGCCGCAAAACTGGACGTAGACGAGGAAAACGAACTTCTTGCAATGCACAAACGCTCGGTTAATTTGGAAAAACTCGTTTCGGCTCTTAACATAGCAGTTGACGGTTTGGACGGTGAAAGCGGTGCGATTACAGGCGTTACCGAAGCAAAAAATGCGCTTGTGTCTATCGAAAACGTTGAAAATCGTGCCGTAGAATTGTCGGACCGACTGGATTCATGCAGGCTGGAATTGGAAGACGTTTTGTCCTGTTTGCAAGATTTGGTTTCCGAAACGGATTTTAGCCCTGACGAAGTTGACAAGATGGAAGCAAGGCTGGAACAAATTAAAGTTATCAAGCGTAAGTATGGCGGTACAATTGAGGAAGCCAACAAATTTTTGGCGTCGGCGGAAATCGAATACGACAATTTGCTCAATTCGTCCGAACGCATTGCCGAGTTGAATGCTCAAAAGCAATCTGTTTTGAAGCAAATGTATGCGTTAGCTTGCGATAAATCATCCGAACGTAAACGCACTGCAAAAGTTTTGTCGGATAAAATCGTGGACGAACTTTCTCAACTCGGAATGAAAGGCACAACTTTCACCGTGGAATTCGCAGCGGACGCAACTTTGGAAGAGTATGCTGACAGTCCCTCATCAAACGGATTTGACAATCCGCAGTTTATGATGTCGGCAAACGTCGGAGAACCTTTGAAACCACTGGCTAAAGTGATTTCAGGCGGCGAAATGTCGCGCTTTTTGCTAGCCATAAAAAATATAACTGCCATAGCCGAAAAAATTCCCACAATGATTTTTGACGAAATCGACACGGGTATTTCCGGTGGAATTGCTCAAAAAGTCGCAGAAAAACTTGCTCGTGTTTCGTCCAAACAAAATGGCGGTTATCAATGCATTGTTATTACACACTTGCCGAAAATCGCAGCCATGGCTGATAACAACTTGTACATCGAAAAAGTGCAAACCAACGGAAAAACGGTTACGCAGGTCACGGAGTTATCGGCTGAATCCAAACAAAAGGAAGTCGCTCGTCTTATGGGCAGTATGGGCGAACATTCTTTGCTTGGCGCAAAGGAACTTATTGAGTGGTGCGACTCGTTTAAGAAAAGTAAATAACGTTTACATGTGCACTCTGCAATTGCTTCAAGTTTGATCAATTGCCGGTGCATATTTGTTGCATATCTGTGAGGCACTGGCATATAATTTGCTAAAATGGTTTGGCCTACAGCAATACGTTTTGCTAAATATTGTGCTCGGTTTTTAGCCGGAGAATTTTTGTTAAAAACGTACAACCTATTAGTAGCAACGAAACAGTCTAATCATAAGTTTTATAAATAATTGCAAAGCAATCAAACACACAAAATATTTAACTATACGTTTTGAATATTTTGTTAGAAAATTACGCTAAAACTGTTGCATTTTTCTTCGCATTTTGATAGAATATACAAGCACGGCACCATAGCCAAGCGGTAAGGCAGAGGTCTGCAAAACCTTTATCCCCGGTTCGATTCCGGGTGGCGCCTCCAAAATAAAAGCATCCCTATCGGGATGCTTTTTGTATTGATTATGCTAAGGCGGAATCGGAGAGACAAACGACCTTTTCGGGGCGGTTGTCATAGAGTTTTTCTCAAAGATAATCATAAAAGTTTGAATAGGGGCATTTTTAATACCGCAGCAGCCAAAAAAGCACTTCGAGAGTAGTGCTTTTTATTTGGCATTGTTTTGCCGGAGGCGGACCGATAAACGGCAGAATATTTCAAAAAGCCGTTTCAATCACATTATGTAAATACTCACTCGTTTTTCACAACACAAATTGAAGGCTTTTCGGTGTCTTTGACTGCTTTTATCCAATTTGCTTCAAGCAGGGTGTTCACCAAATTTTTGAGAGATTCAGAACGGTACCTAATAGCTCCTGCGTATTCTGCCGTCTTGCGGATGCCCGTCGGCGCAAGATCTGCGGTTACTTCCGCTGCGATGTCTATAGTCTGCCTGTCGAGCTCTTTTATTGCTTCCGTACATTTATGCAGTATATCCCGGAGCTCGTCATACTCTTCCTTTGTCCATACGGCAAAATTAGCTTTACCGTTATTAACGTATCCGAGCTTTTGAAGATTTTCCCGACATCCCGACGGCAGGAAATCAAAGCAATCTTCCGCAACAGCAACCAAAGAGTCGGTCATATGCGTCTGAAAGTGCTGAGCATTCAGAGTCTGACCGAAATTTACGGCAATTACGAATCCTCTTTTGTCACTTGAGACTACGCTTTCATAGATGCCGCGAATCGTTTCTTTGTCGGATACATTATATTCGGGCGTGATGTCTTCATATGCCCATACCAGCCCCCGACCGCCGCCTTCGTTGACAATGGAATACGGACCGGTTTCGGGCAATTCTCCGTACTTCTTTGTAAGGTATTCTTCGTTAATATCCAAAGCGAAAACGGAACACAGAAGCAGCTTTTGCCAATGCATCAGATTTTTATCGGCGAATCTATTTCCGAAGCGGCGTTCAAAATCATCTGTGATCACGCCGAAGCGCTCTGCGGCGGCTTCTGTCACGCATTTCAGTTTTTCTTCTATTATGTTTTTGCTTTCAAGCGAAAAGATCGGAATATTGGTCAGATACTTCCCGTTTTTCTGTATGAGATACTGACGGCTGCAGAGAATCTCAATCTCATCCTCCAGGAACGGAACCGATACTCCGAGTTCCATGCTGATCTCCTGAACGGTTACGGGAGTGTAGTACGCCGCAAGCAGTATGTTTCCTTTGACTTTTCTTTTGCTGAATTCCCGGTATTCATTGTCCTGACCGCCCAGCGTTCCCCAAAAATCAATTTTCACATAATTGGGATTATAGCTTTTTTCACCGTATATTCTTTCCATATGCATGCCCTCCATGACGATTTTTCTTGCGCGGAACAAATAGTATTTAACCATTTCCGTGCTGATTTTTTGCCTGACTGCTATTTCGGAGCAGGAGAGATTTTCAAAATAGTACAAAACCATAGCTTCGCGGTATTGATTTGAGAGAAATGACAACTCACGGTGAAGCAGATTCTTTTCATCGTCGTCTATGATTTTATCCGGAACGGGTGAAGAATCATCGGGCATATTCGGGTCGAGATATGCCGAATGATTTGTGCTTCTCGATTTCTTGCGAAGGTAAGCGGCGTACACATTCCCGGCTATCCTCCACATGAAGCCGTAAAAACGTTCCTCATTTTTAAGATTGTCAGCAGATTTTATAATCTCATAGATAATATCGCTTGCAAGCTCTTCGGCTTCATGTGTATTTCCGAGCCTGGTAAGAGCGTAGCCGAATACAGACTTCATATTCTCCGTAATATACTGCTCAAGCTTTGCTTTGTCCAATTAAGATTCCTCCGTTTCCGTTTTTAGGTACCTGCATATATATAGTTGTCGGAATGATAATACGGTTAAGTCGTTTTGTCATTATTATATCATAAAATTTGAGATCGCGGATCGGTCTGTGATGTTTTTCGCGGGAACACGATTTCGCGGGGTGTTGAAGGATTTCCGGCATCTTCCCGCGAAGAAGCATCGGCGTACGAAAATGAAGAAAAACGGCGTAATAAACCGATATTTTGGTCTGCCCGGCGAAACCGTAATTTCGGAAAAATCTCTCCGGAGAGCGCCCGGCGGCGATTTTACATGAATTGTTCATCAGCCGACTTTTGAATTTTACATAACGGCCTTATACTCAATGATGATAAACGATCAGAAAGGATAAAGGTCATATGAAACATATTGAGGCTGTTATTTTCGATTGGGCGGGCACTACGGTGGATTACGGCTGCTTTGCGCCGCTGAAAGGATTTATCGATGCGTTTGCATCCAAGGGCGTGAAGATCACACCCGCCGAGGCAAGAGGCCCGATGGGAGTTCTTAAAATAGACCATATCCGCGCGCTCGCCGCGATCCCGCACATAAAGGCGGAGCTTGAGCAAAATCTCGGTCACGCCGTAACCGACGACGATATCAACGAATTATATAACGTTTTCGAAAGCACGCTTCTTGAAAATCTTGTTGCATACAGCACGGTCAAGCCTTACGTCACGGAAACTGTCGATGCGCTCCGCAGTCAGGGGATTTGCATAGGTTCGACAAGCGCTTACACCCGCGCCATGATGGACAGGATCACATCTCACGTCGCAAAGCAGGGTTATGTGCCCGATTGCTGCGTCTGCGCCGATGAGGTGAGTCGCGGCCGTCCGTATCCCTACATGATGTGGAAAAACATGAGCGAGCTTGACATTGCCGATCCCCGCCACGTCGTAAAGGTCGGAGATACCGTTTCCGACATCAGGGAAGGCGTTTCGGCAGATGCATGGACGGTCGGCGTTGTTATGGGCTCAAGTGAGCTCGGACTTAATGAGGACGAGGTGCGGGAGATCTCCTCCGAAGAGCTTCTCGCACTGAAAAAGAAGACCTTCGAGCGCTTCTGTGAGGCGGGTGCAGATTACGTCATCGACGATATGCGTGAGCTGCCCGGCATTATCGGGCAGATCAACGATCAGCTGCGCGAGATGGAGCCTCATAAGCTGCTGACTCCCGGTCCGCTGACCACACGCCGCTCGGTCAAGCTTGCACAGCTTGCGGATCACTGCACATGGGACGACTCATACAAAAAGCTCACCGTCGGCATCATGAACGATATTACGAAGATCTGCGCAGATACCGACGAATATGCGACTGTATTGCTTCAGGGCAGCGGTTCATATGCGGTCGAAGCGATGATCCAGACCTTCTGCCGCGACGATGAAAAGCTGCTGATCGTCGAAAACGGCGCATACGGCAAGCGAATGATCAAGCAGGCTGAAATGGCGGGAAAGAAATATACGGTTCTGTCCTTTGACATGTGTACGGCGATCGACCCGAAGGCGGTGCAGAAAAAGCTTGATGAGGAGCCCGACATCAAAACGGTCATGCTCGTACACAGCGAAACGACAAGCGGACTTATAAATCCGCTGAAGGAGATCGCCGGGATTGCCAAGGCGGCGGGAAAGACCGTGCTTGTCGATACCATGTCGAGCTTTGCCGCATACGAGACCGATTTGAAAGCCTTCGGCATCGATGCACTCGCATCAAGCGCGAACAAATGCCTCGAGGGACTTCCGGTACTTGCGTTCGTTGTTGCGACAAAAAAGCTTCTTGAAGGAGAAAGCTGTTCAAAGTCTCTTTGCCTTGACCTCTGCGATCAGTATCGGTATCTCTATCCCGACGGAAAATTCCGCTTCACCTCGCCGACCACGGTTTTGCTTGCACTGCGCCGTGCACTTGATCTGTATAAGCTTGAGGGAGGGCTTGAGGCGCGCAAAGCGCGTTATCAGGCAAACCATGACGCGCTTACGGAAGGAATGCGCCGCCTCGGGATCACCTCGATCGTTCCGGAGAAGTGGCAGTCCTACATCATCACCACTTTCGATCTCGGGGATATCAGCTTTGCGGATATGTACGCGCGGCTCAAGGCGGACGGATTTGTTATCTATCCCGGCAAGCTGACGGATAAGAATACCTTCCGCATCGGCACGATCGGCGACCTTTATCCGAAGGATTACGAGAGACTCTGCAAGTGCCTCGAGGAGTATCTGAACTCGGGGAAATAGAGCGTTAATACGCAATATCGAAAAGCTCACACGATGTGTGAGCTTTTCGATATATTACGGCGAGGAATGCTTTGCCGCGGCGCTTTGGTAAAGCCCCGTCTCCGAATTATGACCGGCAGCTTTTCTCCGCTTTTGGTATTGTAAAGATTAAGAAATAAAAGGCGCAGTCGACGATTCCTCCGACATAGGCGGCTTCCGATTCACCGTGATATCGGCAGCGTTGGAGCAGGTGACGATTTCGGTCTCATATGTTCCGCCGGCTATGCCGCCGATATCCTGCCCGAGATCGCAGGTGTAAACCCATTCGATGACGTCTCCGTCCTTCAATTCGTAATCCGAGCAGCCTTTGTTCGGAAATTCGCCGTTGACGCGGTACATCCAGCCGGACAGCGGTCCGCAGGAAAATTCGTAAAGATGATGTATCCCCTGTACATAAACGGTTTTGTACCCGTTTCCGTCGGCTCCCTGATATTCCATCTGAATTTTTTTCTCGCGGACGGCACGTTTTAAGACCGAAAAAACGGTATCGCCTTCAATCAGCTCGTATTCCGTCACGGGCAGGATCACGCCGTCCGGCGGAACATATTCGTCCGATTTAAGCCTGTTGTCCAGCTCTTCATAGTTTTTCAGCACCGTATCGCAGCGTATTTCGAGAGTGACGGTTCGGGACTGAATCTCCGAACTGCTGCCGTCGGCACCGCCGCTGTAATATTCGTCAACCGATTGGATGTTCAGACCGAATACTGCGGCAATCAGCACCGCAGCGGCGGCAATAAGCAGGATAATATTTTTCTTCGCTTTTTTCATTATTTACATTCTTTCAAAAAAGATTTTTTGTTGTTTCTTCGACTGCAAAGACGCGCTTTGCCCGTAAAATAAAAAGTACTCCTTCGATCTTTCGGGTCAAAAGAGTACAACGGATCATAAATCGCAGAAGCGGCGTGATTCATGCCTGCCTTTCGGGAGAAGAATCAGCGCCGAAAACATTTTCGCGCGATCGATCGGCTGCACCCTTCTCACCAAAGCTGTGTTGAACCAAAAGATACGGCGGGTAACCTGACTTATGATGCAGTGGAAAATCCACACGGACACGCTTTCCGCGGGCATGGTTTCACCTAGTTTCTGCGTGCTCCGATCTCGTCAAATACAGTAATGGCGGTTGTTCCGGATTCGAACCGGATTTCCTTTTCATCTACTCAGCGTACAACTTTTCAAAACCGTATCTTTTTAAAATTATTCGGTTGTATTATCCCCGGGGAGAAATGCCCGTAAGGGTGTTTTTGCAAATCCGTTAATAAAGCGTCCTTACGGCGCGGACAGCGGAACTGTAAAGACTTACGAAGTAAGACTTTTGGCAAGTATTATATCACACCTCGCGGATTATTGCAAGTGTTTGCCCGACAAATTCCGGTACAGGGATAAAAGGGCTGGAGTTTCTCTGTTTGCGGCGCATTTACGCCGGGTGCAGATCTTCGCGGCTCTCCGGATTTCGATTGCGAAAAGAGCTTGCGAAAAAGCCGTACCGATGATCCGCCGAAAAAACAATGTCCGCAGAAACGGTCGAAAGACCGTTTCTGCGGACATTTCAAAAAGAAGGTATTTTAAGGGATTGCCGCCTGTCAAACGGACGGAGCGCGCTCACACGATCTTGGCGAATAAGCTTAATATTTCCGTACTAAGACAAACTTTCTTATAAGCATGATGATGTCTTTCATACTCTTTTCAAACGGTTATGTAATTTTGCCTTCTGCTTTTCATGCCGAAAAAAGGTATCGGGTGTTCTATTCCCTGAAAAATCGGAATTTACAAAATGTACAAAATCACAGGGGCTACTCGCAAAAAGAAAAGAGGCAAAGGAGTTAGGCCTGCAGCAATAGTTATTTTCGAAACAGAAACAGGATCGTGCGATCACGTTTTCCGATTATTGTGTTTTTGTTACGGTTCTAATTCCGTTGTCGGCTCATTCACTTACATCATCAGGCGAGCTGCCAATCAAAAACCGATTGTAAATGCTTGCAGTTCGTGTCTATCCGAAACCTATGCATCCGCTTTTTAAAACTGTTCGAGCAGAGCCTTTTACTCTTATGTGAGAGCGGGTCTGAGTTCTGTTTCGAACCACACAACGGTTTCAATCAACTCACATTTGTTTGTTCCGTTTGATACGGTGTGTTCGTGCGGATCAATGTTGCCGTAATGCAGATTTTCAAGTGTGTTCACGGTTTTCACTCCTTTCCAAGCCAAACACCATATCACAGTCGGTGCGGCAAGTCCGGCACTTTTCAAAATAAAAAAGCGGCTACCGTTTCCGATAGCCGCTAAACAGTATTATGGATTTGTATGTGTATCACTTAATTCCGTTTTCTCTGTATTCGCAGAGAAGTCTGCATCCTCCGGCGCAGGATTTTGGGATGTGTCGGGGGTTTCGGATTGTGCCGGAATCGGTGCGTGTGCCGAGGGTTCGGGTGTGGAGGTCTCACTCTCTGTCGGAGCAGTAGGCTCGGTTGACGGTTCAGTTGACGGTTCGGTTGACAACTCGGTTGACGGCTCGGTTGATGGCTCGGTTGATGGCCCGGCGGTCACTCTGCGGTCCGGCGTTTGGGTATTGCTCTGCTGTGAGCCGTCGGCAGTGACGGTGATAACATCTCCGCCCTGAATTGTGGCTGTGCCGGAGTAACAGCCCCACTGTGGGGTGATGGTCAGTTTGCTGTCCGCATCGGCGTTTACCGTAAAGCGCAAACTGTCGGAGGTGAGCTGGTCGGTATAGTGGTCAACATCGGCAAAATTGATTTTGCAGTACCCGGTGCTGGCTGTGCCGGAAGGGGTGAGAGTGATAGTATAACTTCCTGCGGTGGTAAAGGTAACCGTGAATGTGCCGCTCTCGGATGCAATTTTTACAGACTCGTTTTCAGCAGATACATCGACCGAATAGGAGGCAGCTTGAATTGCCGTTGTTCCCGTTGAGGTGCTTGCGGTAAACCAAGCCCAGCTTACACCGCAAAGGCAGACAGCGCAGATGCAGATAGCAAGCATTGAGGGAGCGAGGATGTGCATAAGACCGTCCGAGCGTTTTTTCTTTGCTGCGTGCTTTGCCCGGTGGAAGAATACAGGATATACCCGCACTGCATTTCGCTCATTTACAAACGGTATAAGGCGGAGGTAAAGGCAGCAGAGCTTTCTGCGCCAATAGCGATATTCGTTGTAGTCTGCCGCACGGAGCATCTTGGTTAGGAGATACCGCTTCTCCCGTCCGAAACGGATGGCAAACTGTGTGAGTTTTATGACGATCAGCAGAAAGGCAGATACGACCAGAACGATCAAGAGTATCAAAGCGCCGCTATCGTTGCCCATAATGATGTATCTCCTTTCGATTGTGTTTGTGTGGGCAATCAAAAGGCATAATACACAGTTTATGCCCTTTGATTGCCCCTCCGCCCGAAGGCGGAGAGGACTTGATTTCTTTGTGATTTTCAGTTAATCGGCAACAACATTGAACCAGTCGCCGTCTTGTACTACATGGTAGCCTGCAGCAACGACAACTTCGTTGTCTCCAAGGGTCGGATTAGACGGGTCATACTTATAGAAGCTACCGCCCTTAACGGTGATCTTCGCATTGGAGCCGTCCTTGCAGTTCAAGGTATTAGCGGGAGTCACTGCCTTGAAGGTACCGCCGTTGATTTCGATCGTAGCATTGCCGAGGGCATAAATCAGATCGCATACAGGGTCGTCGGCAGGTACACTGACCTGACGGAAATCACCGCCATTGATGATAACCTTGCTGTCTCCGTCGGCGCAAACAGCCATGGCTCCGCCGGTAGTGCCGCTCGCATCCCTATTGTACACGGCATATACATCGGCATTGATCGTAAACTGAGCTGTTCTTTCAGCCTGTACTGCGCCATAGCGTCCGTTTGCCTGCATATTCTCGGTAATTTCGTGGGTTCCGTAAGAGGCGCTTTCCGCCGCCAAAACAGCGGGAGCCTTTTCATCGTAGGTGTTGCCGTACGAATCGTATTCAGACACTGCCTGAGTAGCACTGACTCTTATACCGAAGGAAACCTTTGCTGCCCAAGACTTGTTTTTCGGGTTTGCTTCGTTTCCGACTTCCGTAGGCATATAAAGCACCATTGCATAGACCTTTTCATTGTTGACGGCAAGATCTGCACCGACAACACCGGTATCCCCAATGCTCTTAAGCGTTTTGGCGCTGTCTTGCACAGCACTGATAGCCGCCGCACGGTCTGCATATGCAGCATCGGCTTCCGCTGCGCCCAACTTCACAAAATTGCTGAGATAATAAAAATCACCTGCAACATTCTTTCCTCTATTTTCGTAAAGGTTATAAATGCCGAGTGTATACTTCAATGCAAGATTTCCTGCGTTCTTTACACGAAGATATACAACTTCCGTACGACCGGGCTCCCACAATGCGCTTTCCTCGAAGAGCTTGGTTGTATCGTTCACCTTTATCCATTCGGTGAAATCTTTGCTGTACTCTAATTCTATATCAAGATTACCCGCCTGGATTTTGTTTACCGCCGTACTTGCGGTGTCGGTGAACCACGCAAAGGTGGCGCCGATGAGCATTGCGGCGCACATAAGGATCGCCAGCGCGCTGGTAATCAATGCCCGCTTGGTAGATTTGCTTGTCATTGCTGTTTTTTCTCCTTATTCTAATTTTTTCAATGGCAATATGTAAACACGGATTTGCCGTGATTGCCTCTCCGCCGGTCGGCGGAGAGGACTTGGAAATCAGGATTTACTGGGGAACGACGGTGTACCACACTTCGCCATTGGTTTGGTTTTCAGAAACAACCTTGTAGCCATCTGCCACAAAGTTGGTATGCTCACCCTCAGCCTGGCAATCAGCCGGGTTGAAGTTCACAAAGGTGCCGCCCATAACAATTATTTTTGCGGTGCCGTTCTTGTAGGCAGAGTCAATGCAGTTCAGCAGGAAGTTGTAACCGTAAGGTTCGCCGAACGCTTCGACAGCAAAATGACCTCCGGTGATGGTGAGGGTACCCTCTTGAACCTGTACCGCAGTACCACCGCCGTAATAGCTGCCGCCTGTGATGGTCAGATTTGCACCTTTACGCACATTGAGTGCATATCCGCCGTTCGCACCGGTATCAATTCCGCCATTTTTGCCTGCATTGATAGTGGTATCTGCATCAACAATCAGAGCGCAGAAGTTGGTATTATTGTTACCCATATCATCGGGAGAGATAATCTTAGCATCCAAATTCAGTGTAGTGGGTTTGCTGATAGTAATGCGGTCTGCTTCATTGTCGCCGATATTATCGGTTTTGATATCCTTATTGACAGAAACGATACCGCCATTAGCCAAAGCCTCTTTCATCTCTGCAGCAGAAGCAACAGGATAACCTGCATCCTTGTCATAGGTGTTGTCAAAGCTGTCGCTTTCGTATGTATACTGAGTAGCAACAACGGTTATACCGATACCGTCGATGGACAGTCCCTGGTACTCGTTGCCGGCAGTGGTCTGCATCACGCCCTTGATGTAATATACATCGCTGGTTTCGGTCTTTTTCAGATTGCCGGTGAACTCGTCAAGCGCAGTTTCTGTTTCTGTTCCATCGGCTGCCTTTGTTACCAGATAGAAGTCAATAACATCCAACAGATCGAAATTACCCTCATTAGCAGCGGTAGTGCCCGTGTTGACCTGTGCTTTCCACTTCAAAGCCAAATTACCCTTGTTGGCAATTCTGAAGCCCTCGGTCAGATAACGGCAGCCCGGCTCCCAGAGAATCTCTGCGCCAGCTTCTGCATCCGTCGTAGCAGCTTTGGTGAAGTTCAGCTTCTCAATATGAGAATCGCTGTCCGCGCCGATAATATCCACTTTCAGATTGCCGGACACAATCTTATTGACCCCGGTGGATGCGGTGTCGGTGAACCACGCAAAGGTGGTGCCGATGAGCATTGCGGCGCACATAAGGATCGCCAGCGCGCTCGTAATCAATGCCCGCTTGGTAGATTTAATGCTTGTCATTGTTTGTTTGCCTCCTTATTCAATATTTTTTCAATGACAATTTCAATGACAATATGTAGACACTGGTTTTACAGTGAGTTACACCGTAGTGGTGTCGGACGGAGTGTCGTCCTTTTTCGGCGTTTCGCCGCCGTTTTGCGCCATCTGCGCTTTCATTTGCAGCAGCTCCTGCATCATACGCTGTGTTTCGGCACGTTCGGCCTCGATTTTATCCCGCTCGGCTTGCAGCTCCGCCTGCTGTTCAGCTTTATATTTGCGAAACAGACGGATGCAGCGGATGCCCTCTAACAGAATGAGGAGCAGAAACGGAATGAGAATACAAACAATATAACCGGGTGTGCTTTTCAAAAACTGAAAGAAAGTACCCACCTTCGGGATATGACTGCTGTATTTACCCAGCACATACGGATAGGTCACGACGGTTTCATCGTCGGTGTCTGTGGTTGTACCGTAGGTAACAAATCCCGGTTCGCCGTTTGCATCGGTTGTGATCTTGCGGATCTTATGAGTTACGGTTTCACCGTAGTTGGAGGTATTCTGCGAGGTATAGGCGATGATGTCGCCCTCTTTCAAGGTAGAGGGGTCAACCGCTTTCACGAGCACCAAATCGCCTGCTTTGAAGTCGGTCTTGCTCATGGAGTCGGACAGAACGATGAACGCCTTATAGCCGAATAAGCTACGATCGGCACGGTCAAAGGTGGATACCGAAACGATGGTGAATATCATCATAAAAACGGCGAGCGCCACCATCAGCCACACAAATATACTGCGGATTATTTTTAATGCTTTCATTTGCTCGCTCCTTGGCTTATCCCCGGCTCAGCCGGATCAGCTCGTTCATTTTATAGAGGAAAACGGTGGCTTCGTCCTCGGATTTATTGATATATAATTAGGTATAGCATTTGTTGCATAACGCCCGGCTGCCTTCGATATAATAATTGCGATTGGATGTGGGCAAGTCCTTCGGGATTCCTGTATCGCATCCGCGCAAGCGCATTTGTCGGTTTCTGTGTCGGGTGTTTGCATTGCTTGGTTCTTTCCTTTTTACCCGAACAGCTTATTCGGGTTGTTTTTCGTTTGCGTTGCCTCGGCGCACAGCGTAAAGGTGAGGTCGAGGTTCTGCGTTTCGTTGCCGCTGCTTTCGGGGTAGTGGAACACTACGGTTAGGTTGCGGCGCTGCCCGATTTTGAGGGTATCATCGGCGGCTATAACATTCTGTTTTGTCAGTTCGTTTGCCGTGCCGGAGTAGAGGGTCTTATCGCCGTCCTTTATCGTCACGGTCAGCACACGGCTGAGCCCGCCCGAAACATTATCGAGATAAAGGCGGTAATACACATCCCAGGTGCTGTCATTCTCAATAAAGAAGTCCTTTACAACGGTCATACCCGGCTCAAACAGAAATTCGTGTTCCCGAATGACGGGCTTGCCGTCGTTGAGGTTTATCTTGACCTCGCCTGTGTGGAACAGGTTATTCTCAACGGAAACGGAAGCATACACAAGAGCAAAGGTGGTGATGCAAAGGCAAACGGCAAGGACGATAATGGCGATAATGCCGCCCGTCAGCCTTTTAGCGGTTTTTGTTTCAGACATTTTCCTCATCCTCCTTACGCCTGCGGGTTACAAGCAGGATGATTATCATACCGAGTGAGCCGGCTGCAAGCACCGCCCACAGCAGAATGTTTGAAGTATCGCCTGTCTGCGGAGAATCGTCGAGGTTTCCTGATTCCTCGACCCACCATTTGAAATCGGCAATCAAGTCCTTATTCTGATAGTCGTTGCCTACGCTTGTATCTAAATACGCTGTGATTTCGTAATACAGCTCGTCGGTGGCGGATTTCTTTGACGCCAATTTGTGCGTCAGACTTTCGGGCATATCCCGCATAAGTCCGTCATACATCGTTTCGCCCGCGGAGAGTAGCCTGATTCGTACTTTCAGCACTTCGGCTAATTTTTCATAGCCGGGGCGGACGGTGGCTTTGTAATGCACGGTGATTGTATCGTGATAGGACACCCGCACACGGAAGTATTTTGTTTCGCTGTCGCCGGGGAACATATTGCCAACCTGAAACGGCGTGTTTTCCTCCGGCTGTTTATTGTAGAGTTCAACGGTCGCTGCTTTCTTTACTTCGGCGGTCGTGCTTTGCATAGGGACGGCAGAAGAAGAAGTGGCGGTGGAGCTGTTCGGTGTTTGCGTATCGGAACTGTCCGGCTTCTCGGTATCGCTGCTGTCGGGCGCTTGGCTATCGCTGTTGTCGGGCTTGGTCGTGTCCTCATCCGGTGTAATCAGATTATCCGGCACGGTCACGGTGGCAGGGGTGGCGTTCGCTATTTTATTGTATATAAGCGTACCGCCGAGGGCTAAAAGGCTGAGTCCGAGCAGAATGGCAAGAACGATGATTATTATTCTGATTTTCTTTTTCTGTTCCACTCCGGCTCCCTCCTTTCGTTATTTTTTATTCCTGCGGCTCCGGCTTGGTTTGCTTCACATAGTTTTTCACTACGGAAAAGATCGGCCGGAAGCTCAACACACCCGCAATACTGTTGCCTACCTTGGGGTTCTCAATTTGTTTCATCGCCTCACCGAGCAGGGTGTCGAGAATGTGGTGCATCACCTTTTGCATGGCAATTACTTATTTCGTTATTTATGATCGGTGCTTTTTTTCATAGAGTTTATCACTCTGTGTCGGTTAAGTAAGCACTATTCAACCACATAACCAAAATTATTGTAACACCATTATTCGGAAAAATCAAGTGAATTCAATTGATTTCTGCTGTTTTTTCAGAAAATTGCAGAATTTTGGCTGTCGGAAAGTGTTCCGCCATAAGTGGACACTGTTTCCCGATGGGAAAGGACAGTCAGATGCGCAGTCAGAAAACGGTTAATTCTACTTGCTAAAATATATAGTGTCCGATCGGACAATAAAAATAGGAGGATTCAAACAACGAAGAAAGGTGAAAACATTTTCAAAAGAAAAGACGGACGGTGGGAGGCTCGGTATATCAAGGGATACAAGCTGTCCGGTGAAATCAAGTACGGCTTTTGCTGCGGCAGGAGATATCAAGAAGCTAAAGAGAAAGAAGCAAAGTTCAAGGAGGCGCTGCTTGCAGGCAAACCGACACTGCAGACCGGTACACGCCATCGCTTTGCTTTTTACTGTGATTCGTGGCTGCAAAAGCTCAAACGAGCATTCGGAAATCTACCTATATCAAGTAAGATAAGCGAGTGCGCATTGGCATCTACTTTACCGGTGCCGGGCTTGCAGACCTTGCAACCATAAAGAAGATGCTTGCTGTCGCAGAATCGTCAAGGCCGTGATTCACTGCAGGAAGAGAAAAGGCCGCAGCCTCCATAACAGAGGTTGCGACCAATCTTTCATAAGAGAATACTTCCTTATGACGGAAACGGTTGAGCTTACCGAACTTTTATGGCGGAAGTTGACTCCTCAAATCCGAACACCCGTCAGCCTTTACTCGAAAGGACTTTACTTCCTCTTCCATAAGGTTGTAGACCGAGGTTATTTTGTAGTATCCGTCCGGCTCGTCCCATACGGTTACGGAGTTTACGAGTAGGTCAATAATTTGTCTGCGGAAATCTTCGTCCTCAATGTCCCCATTTAGGAATTGAGACAACCAACGGACGATGAGCGGCTTATCTAATATAATGTAATCGTCCTCCGCAACAACAAGGCGGCGTTCGACATCTCTTTTTCTCTTTTCCAAATCGGTTAATCTTGCCGCAAGTGTTTCCGACTCCGCACCCTTTTCTACTAATTTCAATAGATTAGAAATGCTTTTATCGAGTTCTTGGATTTCTGCTCTTAATGCAGGGATAACCTCGTCATTTTCCAAATCCTCTTGATTGCCTTTGATAGCCATATCCGCAATCGTATCAATTCTTTCGGGTGTGAGCAGAGCCATAGCATCTTCTGCCACGATTCTCTCTATAAACTCTTTCTTCAAGGGTTTCTTATCCCGATCTACGATTATATGTGCGCCTACTTTAAAAAGATCGAGAAAAACATTCAAAAGAGTAC
>ENA-ORMR01001666-ORMR01001666.1-human-gut-metagenome-genome-assembly--contig:-NODE-1666-length-16186-cov-2.979171_pt1 | contig 16186 bp, 10 predicted proteins | sample MGYA00242107_ERZ509003 | MGnify/ENA primary metagenome ERZ509003 (study PRJEB26280, sample SAMEA2338699) | human gut metagenome | biome: human gut; feature: human-associated habitat; material: faeces... | reverse complement strand
AAACTCGTCGCCGAAGCGCTCGCGCTTCGGATATTTTCCGCTGCGGTAATTGTCGATGACAACCTCGTAGCGTGCCATGGCGCGCTGCACCGCCGTCTCCCATGAAACGTACAGCTCGCGCTGGGCGTTTTCGCCGACCACTTGCATCACCTCCGGCGCGCGGCAGAGCTCTTCGAGCTTTGCCGCCATGCTGTCGGCATTCTCTTCTATCAGCACGCCGCTGACGTTATCCGTCACATCCTCCGCCGCGCAGCTTCCCGCGACGAGCACGCTGCCCAGTGCGCATGCCGCGGCCTCGCGCACGACAAGGCCGTTCGTGTCAAAGGTCGACGGGAACAGGAACATGTCCGCACGGCAGTACCACGCACGGATGAGGTTGCGGTCGTGGATCGGCGGTGAGAAGAACACCCTGTCGCTCAGCCCAAGCTTCTCCGTCAGCGCGACGATCTCATCCTTGTCGTTGCCGCCGCCGACAAATACCATGCGGAAATCCTGCCCGCTCTCGCGCAGCTTCGCAAGACCCTCAAGGATTATCCTTATTCCCTTGTACCACATCATCCTGCCGACGAACAGGAACACCGGCACATTCTCCGGCAGGTTATAAGAACCTTCGGCTTTCAACATGGCCGGGAACACGATACAGTGGAACACGATATTATCCTTACCGATGAAATGTACCATCTTGGTTTCAGGATCTTTCCACCAGGTTTCCCAACTTTCGGGGAGCAGTTCTTTTGTATTGGAGATATATCCGATAGGCGCATCGAACCAGACATACAGCACCTTCCCTTCCGCACCTTCCACTGGCACGGGAATCCCCCAGTCGAGGTCACGGCTTACGGCACGAGGCTGCAATCCCATATCCAGCCAACTCTTGCACTGTCCGTATACGTTCGGTTTCCATTCCTTATGTCCTTCCAGTATCCACTGGCGCAGGAACGGTTCCCATTTGTCCAAAGGCAGATACCAGTGTTTGGTCTCTTTCATCACCGGCTGGCTACCACTGATAGCGGATTTCGGGTTGATCAGGTCCGTCGGGCTCAAAGATGTACCGCAGGCTTCGCACTGGTCGCCATAAGCCTTTTCATTGCCACAATGCGGGCAAGTCCCGGTTATATATCGGTCGGCAAGGAACTGTTTCGCTTCCTCGTCATAATACTGTTCGCTTGTTTTCTCGATAAACTCTCCTTTATCGTATAAAGTACGGAAGAAGTTCGACGCCACCTGGCGATGCGTTGCCGAAGTCGTACGGGAATAGATATCGAACGAGATACCGAAATCCTCAAAAGACTTCTTGATAATACCATGATAACGGTCCACCACATCCTGCGGCGTAATTCCTTCTTTCTTCGCTCTCAGCGTGATAGGCACTCCATGTTCATCCGATCCACCAATCATCAAAACCTCTTCCCCCTTCAGGCGAAGATAGCGTGCATAAATATCAGCAGGCACATACACCCCGGCCAAATGTCCGATATGCACCGGCCCGTTCGCATACGGCAACGCCGTAGTTATCAGCGTTCTCTTAAACTGTTTTTCCATACCTTGTGTTCTCTTTTTGAGAGGCAAAGGTACACATTTATTGCTTAACCTAAAAAGAATGGAATATCATTAGTTGTTATAATCCGACTAAGGATACACTAAACAAGTTATCGCTAATCATAAGTCAATTCCATTTCGTCCAAATAAAGTGTACTACCTTCCCCTCCTGTGAAATAATCACCATATTTGCTGGCTGTAGCCACAATGACAAGATATTTGGGTTTACGATAATCACGGTAATCTAACCGGATTGTATATTCCTCATAACCGGATATGGTCTTAGCGGAAATGAACTCACCATAAGCAATAACATTTTTATCATTCTTGCTAAACAGCTGCCGTTCCGACTTCTTTGTTTTGATCTCATAAGGTTCTGCCTTATCAGACAGAGCCACATAAATATGACAAGAATCCGGTCTGCCCAGCAAATAATTGTAATCGGAATCGTTACTTTTATTTATCTCAGCCGAAGTATATTTGTATTTAAACTTCAAACCTGTCGGATAAGTTTCAAATGGACGCCCAAAGCTCAAGACGCCATTAGTACCATCTGTACGGACATACGAACCGGCAAATATATTACCAGCCGCAAACTTACCGATACCAGCAACTCCGACAAACCGCGATTCTAACTTGGCTGCCTTTCCGGTTCCGTTACTCGTATCACCTGTCGGAATCGTATTGCTGTCTCCCAAAGTAGTAGCTCCTTTATTGCCCGTATCCCAAAAAGAAACACCTGTTGCCAACCACGGATTCCACAATTTACCATCTTGATGCCAATCGTCAAAACCACCATTGGTCAATGGCACTAATGCAGCGGTCTTACACTCCACCTCTTCTCCAGCTATATCATCAACCACAACACGATACACATACGTCGTACCCGGATTCAAACCAGTTATTGTGGCCGTGAAAGAAGTACCGTTGACGGTTACGGAACTTGCCGGAAGCATCTGCCAACCATCATCCACCCGCGTTTGGGACGGATTCTTTTCTCTATATTCTATTACCGGAATCTTACCTTCTTGAATCATTCCGGTTACAATGATTCGATTGGCCATTGCAACCGTTTCACCACCGGAAACAGCACCACCTTCCGTATGCAGAATTGTCACTTTCCAAGTTTCCGTTACTCCAAAACGAGTCACTTCAAATGAGCAAGGACGCGAAAAATTCGTCACCGTCGTCGGATCAGGAACGACAATTCCCACCGAACCGCCCAGTTGCATTTTAGTCACTGTTATCCGATCCAAATGTTGTTCTTTTGCCACATACACGATCATCTCCCGATTTGCCAAATCGATTACCGGTTCACCCACCTGGTTACTGACTTGCACAGCCCGGTCTATCGTCTGATTAACCGTTATCTTCCAAGGATACTCTTGATATGTCTGCAAAATCAATGAGACAGATGAAGAAAAATCCACCCGCGTATCTGCGCTCTTGGGTAAACTGTCTAAAGACGAAAATCCGATTCGTGGAAAAGCGTTATAGTCGAGACACGCCGCAGAATCTATCCGTATCTCCGCCTCATTAGTCACCGTCAACTTCTTGATCCGGAGAGCTGCAAGATCAACCGCATCGCTCACTTCTACCGTAACCATCCCTTTAGTCTTATCTATTTCCAATGTATTATCCAATTGCCCTTCCACCAGGAAATCGGTAATGCTTCCTTCCCGATATGGATAAGGAATATCATTCTCGATACATGAAACAAGAAAGAACAAACAACAGAGAAAACCTGTCACTTTTCGTTTTATATGATTTATATCCATACCTCGTCAAAAATAGAAGTTCATACCTAAATTAATCGAAAATAGGTCTATCTTAAAATTAGCGGAACTGCTACGCCGTGAGCCTTTATCAATCTGGTCAGTTGTCTGATCGGTCCACTTCATATTAAACCCCAGTACGCCAACCGATACCTCAACAGCTGCAAAATTAGTGATAAAAGCCGTCAGACCCGGCGCCATTCCGATCTGCAAATTCTGGATGGTCTGGTAAGTACCGGTATAATCGGTATCTGTACCCGAAGAGTTTTTACCCTGCCCATAGCCATAGGTCACGCGAGCTTCATTAAACAAACCAAAAATCTTACTACTTCCTATCGGCATATAGGTACGCACGAATCCAGTAGCAGAAAAAGTATGCTCCAAATAATTTACATCACTGATATCAAAATTGATATCATCATCCAAATCCAAACTGATATTTCCTAAATCCGTATAAGTACGATTATAGGAAAAACGTCCGCCCAATGCAACATTATCCCGAATAAAGTAACCGAAAAAAGGACTTACTTTAAACGTATAACCGGTACTTTCAATCTTCTCCAGCACCAAGAATTTATAATTGTCATCCTCATGTTCCGAATAGGAAAAAGTCGATCCGACCATCCATTGCCCTTTCGGAATAAAAGTATGACTCTGGATACCCCGGTCGAAGACTTTACGACCAAGGATTTTGGTTTGGGCTTGAATAGTTCCTATTCCTAAGAATGAAACTAAAAACATTGTCAAGATATGTTTCATCCGAATATTATTCTGTTGGAGTTTGATCATAGACTAATTCAAAATCATCAATATATAATTCACTACCGACTGCACCCTGAAAATAATCCCCATATTTACTGGATGTAGCTAAAACACCAATATATTCAGGCTTTACATCTTTCTTTAGGTATTGCAATTTCAAGTTAAAATCACTCCAACCATTTGTTAGCATATTTTCACTTGCGGGTAGTTCCGCATAAGCAATTATCCTGTCAGCATAATATTCTTTCCAGTTCAACGTTTCTTGATTAGCCGTATTCAAAGCCATTGGTTCCTTCAACAACACAATATAGATGGCACATTGATCAAAGCTCCCCTTAACTATATGTCCCGAATATTTATCGACCGTCTGAGGTATATAGTTATATTTACCTTTAAACATTGAAGGACGAGCTGTAAATGGCTTACCTAAAGTCACAACTCCATTCATTCCTGACAAAGCGAAAGAACCAGTAAAAGCGTTACCGGCGGCAAATTTACCTACCGCTGCTCTTGATTTCAGAAAAGCCTTTGTATTATTTTGTTCAGTAACAGATTGACAAAGATCAGGGGTAAATGTATTATTTCCCGAACTCCAATATGAATTTTTTTCATTCCAAGGTCCATTGTTCTTATCTTCAAAATCACCATAAGGCAGCATTACCGCCTCCTCTGTTACAAATTCTTTAGATTCAGCAACAGCACCATTCTGCAGTAATCTATATTCATACTTTGTACCATCATCCAAATGCGTCACAACCTGCATCACATTAGAAGAGCCATTATTTCCAACTGCCACCTCACCTTCAACATCACTCCACTTATCATCCGTTCCGAATTTCCTATATTGGAACTTATAAGAGGCTTTATCTTCCTCACTCGCGTTCTTTACATATCCCCTCAATGTAGCAAAATGTGCCCACACCTCCGATTCTACTACCGGATGAGTCATGATTTGCAAATTGACAGTAATAGAAATCGTTTGCACCGTTTCATGCCCCATCTCATCACGGGCAGAGAGAACAAATGTATGCGTACCTCCTGGCAATTGCGTAATCAAATTATCGAAAACTAATGTAAACATTGCCTTTTTATCATCCAAAGCAGGGACTTCCAATCCTATTTCAGCTAACTTCTTCTCACTTTCTTCCGACAATTTCAGTAAATCCAAAGATGATGAAATTTTATGTTCGTCAAACAAAGACGAAGTCGCAATCATGGTAACAGATTCTAAACCTATATTCGTAGAAGAAATATTCAACATTACTTTTCTGAAATCTCCTTTGTCCAAAGAGATCATTCCATTGCTATCCTTGCCATCTTCCAACACTTTCACCACCGGTGGTTCCTGCCCATATCCCGATTCCGGCAACGGAATCGTCACCGTATGGTTCTCGTCATTGGTCGGATCAGAATCAATCGTTATATCGAAGTCCATTCCTGAGTTATCTTCACCGCTATCCACCAAATCAAATACCAGATGATAATGGTCTTTCGCCTCCGTCTTCTCGATCAGTTTGGACATGTGGAATGTCAACCCTTCTTTGTTCGTCAATGTCAAATCGACCAACAGATAACCGGGTTGGAAATAACCAGCGCGTGTCTCTTGCATATCATATTCCAAATAGCTCCCCGTCGCATCACTGACTTTCGCCACACAGGATGCGAATTTATCCTGAACAGGCTTTGTAAACTTACTGGTTACTTTCACACAAGTTAAAAAACATTCGATTGCTGTTTGAGTTGTCTCACCCGCTTTTATGACAATCTTGTCTTTATCCCCGTAAAAAGTAGGTTTTTCAAACTCCAGTTTGTCCGAAGGATTAGATGTGACCTTCACCTTATAAGTCCCGACATCCAACAACACACGTTCGCCGGCCATATCATTGTAATCGGAAAAATGCTTCACGACCGAATCGTTCGCGCCGGTACAAATATCCACCGCCAAAGATTGATCCTTGACATCGAAACCACGCGTGACCACTTCCACATTTTTCGATACACCTAATTCCAAATAGCCTGTTGTTTGCATACGGTTATCTTCATTATCACATGATACCCAAACAAACAACATTAAAAACAAACAACCTATTATATATGATAACTTTTTCATCCTATTAAGTCGTAATTGTTATTGTATGAGTTTTTGTATTTCCTTTCGAATCGGTAACGGTCAAATGAAAATTACTTGTACCGCTTCCCAATATTTGGAGCATTGGCACAAATTGGGATATATTAAACGATACAGATGTTTCACCTCCAATATGAACCGGAAAACCTAAACCACTCAACTTATCAGCATATCCACCCGGACTGACCAAATCAAAATCTGACGTTAATCCGATACCCTGCAATTCTGATTCAGGTAATAATGGCGAATCAATGATTACTCTAAACGAGGAAATACCGTTCGGCACACTCACTACCAGGTCAGTATTGATCGCATCCCCTTTTATCGAAATCACACTTTCCGTCTCACCACCTGTATTATCATTACCTCCCGTACTGCCGCCATTTCCCCCACCGCTCGGTACAGTAATGTCGATCGGAGTTTCATTCAATGTCACATCTACCTTTATGGTAAAATTGCCGTTTGTCGGTTTTTCCGGATTATCAGGATCGTCAGGGTCAGGATTCGGTTTTTCCGGCTCATCCGGTACAATTTCTTCTTCCAAGTCTTTGATCTCTATCCTAAACAAATCCTGCGGATTAATCTTTCCCTCCGAATCGGCCAGTCCGAATGTCCGGATCACCGGCTTGCCAGTGATCTTTTCCGTAGCACGGATTGTCACCGTCGTTTTCATTCCGGGACGGATATATACGATCCGGGCATCTCCTTTACCCACAGACAGAACACCAGAACCATTGGTAATAGTGATTGCATAATCATCCTTGCATGCATTCAAAAACTCTTCGGACAGAGTCAAATACAAGATAGCGCTTTGCAATTCGCAAGCCTTATCTACCAATGTCACTTCTTTGGCTTTTATGACACATGTATCCAACAACTCATAATAAGGATATTCCGATGTCACTTCATAATTATCACCCGAATAGGCTTCGATGTAATAAGTGCCCTGTTCCAATACATATTGGGATTCTTTCAGATAATCGGCATACGACTCGAAATAATCCTGCAATTCCATCGATGCGTTAAATACTTTCACGATCATATCTTCCGCTTTCGGAACAATCAGTTCCGTACTTGATGACTTGGAAGACACGCCGCCATTCCCATAAGAAGGAGGCACAACTTTCAACTTCAAATCCAGCACGCCGACTTCGCCGGAACCACCCTGTTCCCCTTTTCCTAAAAGTTCGTCTTTCATCTCGCAGGAAACCAAACCGACAAGAGCTAGGCATAACAATACGTAATATGTATATCTATATTTCATCATTCAACAGGTGTTGCTTTTAACATCATTGATTTTGTTTCCGATACTTGCAGATCAATAATCAGATGGTCTTTCTTTTCCAACAGACCGTCTTTGGGTGAAATCGTCTCCGAATAGTCGACAGGAAACCCTTCCAAAGTAGTTCCTACGATATGGATTTTAATAAAGGAAGAGTTTTTCGCTCCATCGAAATAGGCAGATTTATTCAAATCGGCCAAAGCATAAGACACTTGACGTTTGTTTGCATCCGAAACAGTCAATTTGAATTTTGTATCTCCGGTTTGCAACTTATCATCTGTCCGAAACGCCTTCTTAAATGCATCGCTTGCATTAAAAGAAACTTGAAATTGTTGCAAACAGCATTCCAGCTCCACCAAAACGGTCTCTTCCGGTAATAAAGAGTATGTTTCAGAAGCAAAAAAACAGGGTTTATCCAGTATGGCATCTTTCAGTTCATTGGAAAAGACTTCTACCTTATATTCCGTACCGCCTTCCGCCGCTTCCAAAAAGACCGGACTATTTTGTTGTAAGGTCTTCAAAGAGTCTTGCTTCACAACCGCACCGGTTCCATTCTGTATCTTAACGTATAATTGATTTACCGTCGGCACTGGTGTAGAACGGGTTATCACAACCGGAGATTCGGTTGAAACATGAAATCGGAGACGGGCTTTGCCCTGTCCCATCACCTGCTCTGTTTCTTCGTTAGAACAGGAGGCTGCGATAAGCAGGATGGCTAATGTATATAATAGGTGATTCATATTTTTATTCATTTGGGTAATCGTAGATTAGTTCGACATCATCTATATAGAGTTGGCTACCGACATATTCGCCATCTGACAAATTCATTGCAGGTGGAGGTGTCAAATTGGTTGAATTAATTTCCCAACATTCAGAATTTCCGGATGATTTAAATTTCATATAAATTTTAGCAGCTTTTGACGCTAACGAATAATCCAACCGGATTTCTTTTACAACATAAGACGATTGAGAATATAACTTTTCCTCTTTCTTTACTAAAGTCTGATCCTCGTTATCTTTAATTTCAATTTCAACAACTCCCCAGTCACTACTATTCTTTGGTTGATATTTATAAGCAAAAGATATAGCAGAAGGACGAGAAGCAAAAGCATATCCGGAATATGATGGAGTATGCGTTGATACATCATAGGTCCCTAAATAAAGTTCACCGGGGGTCAACTTTTCACAAGTTCCCATACCATTTAAAGCAGCAGCAGTATTGCCACTTCCCCAACCTACAGTACGAATTAAAGCAGCAAAACTACCTCCTGAGGTCTCATTAATTGGCTTTGTTCCTGAGGTTGTTGTATAACAACATCCGACATAGGGGGATTTAGGTGCTGTAACAATAAATGTATTCATTGATGGTTCTGCTCCATACTGAGTTGTTGTTTGGTTTAACGTACTCCATCCCTTTGTATTCAGATCTTTCTCATTCCAAGGATACCATTTATCCCAATAAACATAATCTTTCCATTTAATAGTAGTCAGATCATTTCCTTTTTCATCTATCCTATTGGAAAACCAATCTTCAAATCCAGAATTAGGTAACTGACTTTCCTCTTCCGTTGTAAACTTAATAGCTACCAAATCATAAGTACCATCATATTTTGCCGTAACAATATAAGATTCTTGTGGAGTCAAATTTGTCCATACAAATGAAGCAATTCCAGTTGTTTCATCTCTACCTAATGAAACTAAATTAGTTATCTGCTGCCCATCTTGATAGAATGTAACTTTGCTCGCATCATTCGCTTTCACTCGTAAATAAGCATATTTCGCAAAAATATCTCCATCGTTTTCAGCCATCACCCATTCAAATACTGGAGGTGTAACCGTAAACGAACGAGAGTCTTCAACAACTCTATCCAATTTATCAGTAATTTTATATTTTACCATATATGTTTTAGCTGTTCCATTATCGCCACACGACAATTTATTAAACCAATCATCTACGCTATATTTCATCTTAACTCTACTTGCAGAACTTTCTGCTATCGCAATTCCTGGAATATCTAATGTGAAGACATCCTGCTCTTCTACCCCTATTCCAACTATAGATATTGCTACATCCTTTATTCCGGCAAGAGCCTCAATATCTACAGGTACGTCTGAAAGAGGAGTAATCAATTTTATTTCCAAAGTACCTTGTTCAAAAGTTTTATTATTCGGGAACATTCCCCAACTAACCTTAGGCTTAGCAGCAGCCGGTACAGTTATTCTAACCGATTTAGAAGTCCTATTCGGAGTTGGCAAAGCATCTACAACCGTCAATGACAACTCATAATACGAGTCTTCCGATTTACCTAATAAAGAAGCAATAACCGATTTCAAATCAAATTCTGCCTGCATTTCACCTTTCATTTTCTCTGGTGCACTAAAGCCGTAATTATCCGCCAAATCCTTAATCTGATCTTCTGTCAGATTTGCCAAATCATACTGATTAATCAAAGTCGAACTTCCATCTTTAATCGTCAACAATACCTGATTAATCTTTCCTCCGGAAGTAATCACTACTTTAGCCGCCTTTGTATCTTTAGCATATTCTGTAGGTTCCTCCATACTTACATTCGTATCTTCCCACTTAAACAAATCGCACGCAATATACGGCGCCCCCTTCAACTTCTCCATGAAATCCGGAATTCCGATATTCACATAGATCGTTTCCTTTGTTTCATCGTTTAATGTCACATCGATAGCAATCCCGTTCAACCCTTTTTCATCCGTACGGACGGTCAGCTTCGCCCATTGCTTGGGCTTGATAGTTGTTGTCGCCGTATAATTGACAGTCTTTCCATAGACATTGACCAGTTCCATCGCAATTTCCAGCTTCGTGCCGGAAGCATCCGACTGAAAATACATCGGACGGGATTCGCCTTTTTCATACACCAAAGGCAATTCCATCTTGTTCGTCTTCAACGACAAGGTATAATCTTTATATGTTTGCAGAAAATCATCCGAATAGTCGATCGTCACCCGGCTGTTCGCCATTGCGGCAGTTACCTCCACCGGTGTCGTCATATCCTTGACAATCGTAAATTCCTTTTTCCCGGAAAAGTAAGGTGCATCGAAAGCGGCTGCCGTTTCTGTTCCTTTTGACACCTGAATCGTATATGCTCCGGCTCCCAGCTCAAGTTCGGCTGGCATCTTGTCGAAGCGGGAATATTCTGCCACAACACCCGAATCCTGCGCGATCGTCACAGCATAGCTATTCACATCCTTAAAGTCCGCCAAGTCAGAAGCTTTTGTCGATACACCCACCAACGCCGTGTCCACATTCATCCGAAAAGCAAGAGTACCTTTATTGACTACCCCATCTTCATCGACTTGGCAAGCATAAATCCCAATAAACAAACAAAAAAAGCACAACAGGCGGCTTACCACACAAAAGCGCTTGTTATCTCCTTCCAAGAAACGTTTCTTCTCCATCCAGATTCTATTCCGTTTAACATTCCATTTTCAAGGTCGCAAAGTAACCCCGATTCTTCAAGCCTTACAAGGTCAATTTATATTATTCGCTGTCCGTTTTTTTTGATTTGCATTTAAGGCCACCTCTTTAATTTCCTATTTATGATACACAAATGATATATCCACAAGCACATAACTGTCCGATTTTTCATAATAAGCTTTACATATAAACAAGATTTCGTATCTTTGTCGTATCTTTTATTCTAATATGTATATAGATAATGACATCCCCAAAATAGACCTGCCCGAAGACTGGATAATCGGAAAGTTGACGAAAAGCGAAATCGGCTTGCTGAACCTCTATGCCAATTATCCATGCCGGCTGAAAGCCGAAATATTCGTGCTTTGCTTGCAAGGAGATCTGGAGGCATCCATCGACTTGACGCGCTACAAAGTCAGGCCAGGAAGCTTTATCACCATACAACCGGGGACAATTTTGCAAATATATCGGGTAGAAGGAGATTTGGAAATCTACTTCATGGGATTTTCCTCAAATTTTATCAGTCAATCGAACCTTAACAAAATGGCAGTAGACATGCACTACGCGGCCAAAGATACCCCAATCATAGAATTGAAAGAAAAACCTGTCGAACTGCTGGAAGATTACTTCTCGCTTCTGCTTAAAACATATAATACCTGCAAGCCTGCTTTAAACAAACATATTTTGAATCATCTATTGTCGGGTGTATTCATGGGAGTCAGTGCCATGTATAAAGATAAAGTGGAAAGCAAGACGAATCTCTCCAAAGCAGAACAAATAAGCAAAAACTTCAATCATCTGGTTATGCAGAACTATACCACGCAACGTTCCGTTGCGTGGTATGCCAAGAAACTCGGCATAACTCCGGCGCATCTCAGCACGATTGTCAAGCAGACGACCGACAAGACTTGTGTCGAGATCATCACCTCTATGGTGATCATGGATGCAAAGGCACAGTTGAAATCGACCGACCTATCGATCCACGACATCGCCTATTCGCTGAATTTCACGAATATGTCTTTCTTCGGCAAATATTTCAAGCGGCATGTGGGGATGGGGCCGTTGGAATACCGGAACAGCTAAAAACAAAAGTTCCGGGCCGCTGGGTCATTTCAGCTTCACCCACCCTGTACAACCCGCCTTGCAACAAGCCCCAACAGGTGAAGGCTCCCGCCCGGATTGTCTTCACCCCCGGTATCCTGCCTTCATCCAGGTAAGTTCGAATCGACCACCAAAGGTTGAGGGATGCCCGTGTCTTCCTCTTTCGGGAGGGTATAGATGGCAAACAAACGGCTGCCTCCCTTCACCAAACGGCCGGAAGCGACCAATGCGGCCAAATCCTTGCGCGCACTGTAGTCAGACAGCCCGATAAGATAACGGTAGGAACGGACGGTGATATAAGAGTTCTCGTCCAGATAGCGGTAAAGAAGTTCCTCCCGGTCCGCCATGCCGGGTGCACAGTGACCTGAACTTTTCATACGCGTGAGCGGCATCGTCTTCAAGGCCTTCTTCAACTGCTGGCAGCATCGGAAATTGACGTTCTTGAAACGGACAGATTCGCTCCTCAGTTCCGTTTTAGACATCACCGCGCGAGATTGGAGCGAGACGCTGAAGAAGCCGAGGCCCTCAATCTCCACGTTATCGCCTTCGCGCAAGCGTTCCGTCACCAAGTCGGTGATCAGCTGCAAGGCGCCGGCAATGTCGGCCTCCGAATAGGTGGAGCGGGATTTGGCATATTTCATCAACTTTTTAATGCTGACGGTCTCATAGGGGATCAATCTTGGGTGAAGAGGCATTTTATTGCCGTTCTTCCCGGAATCCGGGTTACGCTCCATTCTGTAACGTGCTGTCATATTAGTAATAGATTAAATGGTGAATAATAAGACTTTATCGCTTTCCTGCCTTCTTTGTATGTTTTTGACGAAGGTCGAAAAGGTTTTTGCCCAAGGTGGAAAAGGTATTCGACCTAAGTCGAAAGGCTTTTCGCCCTAGGTCGAATAGTCAATAACATGGCAGTAAAGATACAAATAATAATAGGATAAACACGAATGAGGCGGTACTTTTATCCTAAATAAAAAACGCAACAACTGGGACTTGCTGGCTGATCCGACCGGTAGCCGCCGTTTCGTCTGCATCGAGATAAACGGGAACATCCGTCCAGACCGTTCTGTCGAATACGGACAGCTATACGCACAGGCGGTCGCCGCGCTCCGGACAGGCGAAAGATATTGGTTCACGCCAGAGGCATTCATTTTATTTTCTCCTAATGCTTTTTCCGATCTTCAATTTTAAAATAAATGAAACCGGCTTACGTCCCCCATGTTTCCCGGTCCAGGCTCCGGTATTGTATGGCTTCCGCCAGATGGCGTGCCTCAATATTCGGAGAGGCTTCCAGGTCGGCGATCGTACGGGAGACTTTCAGGATGCGGTCGTAGGCGCGGGCGGAAAGATTGAGGCGCTGCATGGCGACCTTCAGTAAAGACAGGCCGGCAGCATCAGGCACGGCGTATTCATGAAGCAGTTTGGAGGTCATCTGGGCATTGCTGTAAATACCCTCATGTGCGGCAAAGCGTTTTTCCTGGATAGCGCGGGCTTTCATCACGCGCTCGCGTATCGCTTCGCTACATTCGGAAGGGCGTCCGTCGGATATCTTCTCGAAAGGGACCGGCACGACTTCTACCTGTATATCGATCCGGTCGAGCAAAGGGCCGGAAACACGATTCATGTATTTCTGGACAGCACCCGGAGAACAGAGACAAGGGCGATCGGGGTGATTATAATATCCGCAAGGACAAGGATTCATGGAAGCGACCAACATGAAGTTGGCCGGATAATCAACAGATAAGCGGGCACGAGAGACCGTTATCGTCCTGTCTTCCAATGGTTGGCGCATGACCTCGAGCACGCTCCGGTTGAATTCGGGCAATTCATCCAAGAACAGGATTCCGTTATGTGCCAGGCTGATCTCTCCCGGCTGCGGGAAAGCGCCTCCACCGACCATCGCCACATTTGAAATCGTGTGATGGGGCGAACGGAACGGACGTTGCGTCATCAGGGAAGTGTCCAGCCCGATCTTGCCGGCGACCGAATGTATCTTGGTGGTCTCGAGCGACTCCTGCAAGGTAAAAGGTGGCAAGATGGAAGGGAGACGTTTGGCGAGCATCGATTTGCCACTCCCCGGCGGACCGATCAGGATCAGGTTGTGGCTTCCGGCGGCGGCTACTTCCAGCGCACGCTTCACATTCTCCTGTCCGCGTACATCCGAGAAATCCGCTTCAAACTGAAGTTGCCGGGCATAAAATTCTTCACGGGTATTGACAACCGTCGGCTCCAAATCCCGTCTTCCTGCAATGAACTCAATCACTTCTTTGATGGTCGAAACGCCATACACATCCAGGTCATTGACGACAGCGGCCTCACGGGCATTCTGCTTGGGAACGATAAAACCTTTGAATCCCTCTTCACGCGCCTTGATCGCAATCGGCAGAATTCCCTTTACCGGCTTCAAGCTGCCGTCCAATGAAAGCTCTCCCATCATCATGTAGTGGCCTAGCCGGGAAGCATCCAACTCTTCGGCTGCTGCCAGGATGCCGATCGCAAGCGGCAAATCATACGACGAACCTTCCTTCCGGATATCGGCAGGCGCCATATTGATCACAATGCGGTTACGGGGAAACTTGTAGCCACTCACCTGAAGAGCAGAGATAATGCGTTCATGGCTTTCACGGACAGCCACATCGGGCAATCCTACCAAAAAGAATTGGATACCTTTCGTGCAATTTACTTCGATCGTAACGACCGTTGCCGATATGCCTTGCACGGCGGCAGCGTAAGATTTGACTAACATAGTTAAAGATTTAGATTTATAATTTATGGGTCTGGATTTATGAGGCCGGATTTATGATTTATGGATAGCAACATTGCATAAATCATAAATTCCTACTCCATCAGCTTTTCCAACGTCTGCTTTATCTCGACCCCATTGTCCGTTTTCAAGATGATCTTCCCTTCTTCATCGATCAGGAAACAGCGGGGCAAGGCGCTTACGTTATACAGATCAACCAACATGGCTGCCTGTCCGGCGGAATCGGTAACCAAGTTCCAGCCGATGCTATCCTTTGCAAGGACTTTCCGCACTTCGGCTTGATCGTCATCCAGACTGACCAGCAACATATCCACCTTTTCTTTCGGATATTTCATTGCCACTTCATCCAGATAGAGGTCTTCCGTCTGGCACATATCACACCAAGGAGCCGTAAACGCAAGCAGTAAATATTTCTTCGGAAAAGAATCCAGACTGACAGGAGTCCCGTAAATATTCTTCACATTGAAACCGGGTGCTTCGGCGCCTAAAGCAGTCCTTTTTGCCCGCGTGCTGTATTCCTGCAACTTCCGCACCAGATAAAAGTCGTTCAGTTTCGGATTCAGCACAGCCAACAATTCGTCCATTTGCCGGGTATCGTCAGGATGGTTAAAATAATGCTGTATCAATACGACGGAAGCTTCTTCATCCGGATATTTCTTGATGGCGGCAGCAGCTTCCTCGCTCAACAGATGGTTTACATTCGCCAGGCGCGAAGCCATATCCGCTTCCTCGATCGAGCTGTTGAGGTTTTCCCTGTTCTTCTTATTCAGTTGACGGATCAAGTCGGCCTGCTCTTTCAATAAAGGAGCCATTTCTTTTCTTATCGCGGAAAGACGGTCATTGATCCGCCCTCCTTTGACACGTAACATGGCGGGATAATCAGCGTCTCCGGTGATCGTCACCTTCTCTCCCTTTTCCAGATAAGCCGTAACCCAATGCATTTTATCAGCAAAGAAAATCGTCACTTCCCGGAAATCCCCCTGTTTCTTTTCGATCAAAAATTCCCCCGGCTTCCCGCAAGTTACGGTATCTACAACCTTTATATCTTCATTTTCGAAAACGGCATATAAGGTCTGATCCTCCAGATTGGTTAGTTTTCCTTCTATCCGGTAAGCAATATCTCCGCCACACGATGACAAAGAAACGATAATCCCAACGACCAGTAATAAACGTCTAATCATGTTATACCTCACATCCCACATTAACAGATAATTTGGGGTAAAGGTAGGAATAGATTTTAAAACATCCTAACATTTATGATAAAATTAATGTATATATATAAAAAAAGCGCAGAACCGAAGTCCTGCGCTTTTATAGAGTCATTATGTATGTTATTACAATTTCGGACCAGCAGCAACCAGCTTCTTACCAGCTTCGTTGCCAGTGA
>ENA-ORMR01001643-ORMR01001643.1-human-gut-metagenome-genome-assembly--contig:-NODE-1643-length-16315-cov-2.643911_pt1 | contig 16315 bp, 12 predicted proteins | sample MGYA00242107_ERZ509003 | MGnify/ENA primary metagenome ERZ509003 (study PRJEB26280, sample SAMEA2338699) | human gut metagenome | biome: human gut; feature: human-associated habitat; material: faeces... | reverse complement strand
ATAGACAAAGCGCGTTTTCCGCTGGGATCCAGTTTGAATCCGTAGTAGACTGCAATGCCGAAGTACATATCGTTTTCTTCGTCGTATTCTTGGATGTAGACAGTGTTGTTACCTTCGCTCACAACCACGCCTTCCACGATTACGTTGGCGCCTACGTAACTTTCGATGTTGGTGCGCAACGCTTTTAGCGTAACTTGCTTATATTCGCCGTAGTAGAAGTTGGGGTCCTTGTCGCCGGAGAATACGTAAAGTTTGCGGCTTTGCGCCTGTTCCAAAGCGTCCATGCAAATGTCGCCGTAGCGGTTTCCGCCCGAATTGGATCCCCAAGCAAGTCCCGCTTGCAAAATTTCCAAATTGAGGTTTCTGTATTCCGTTGCGCCTTCGGTTTTGTACCAAATCCAAACGGTGTAGCGGGAACCGGTGCTATCCACGTTCCAAGTGCTTGTGTCCGACTCAAGAACGATGGACGTTGCCGACTTAAGTTTTTCCTTGGTAAAGTTGGACGCCGTTTTGCCGAAGGGTTCAATTTGTCCGGTAGATTCCGGAGTGTTGATTGCAAGGTATCTTGCTTTTAGTATCGCCGTGCGTTTGAGCAAATCGGTAAGTTCGCCTTTTATTACGTTTTCTTCGCTCACGTTAAAGTGAGTGGTGTCGCCGTCCACGTAAGTTTTTACCGTTGCGTACATTTTAGCCGTTTCGGAACCCATATCCAAGGTAAGTTGACTTGCATAGTCCACAAGTTCGCCTTGGCAGGCAACCAGCGTTATTACGCAAGCAAATACCAACAGTAGCGTCAACGCAAGAGAAATTAGTTTTTTCATAGAGTTGCTCCGAATAGTGATATATTGTGTTGTCGCCGCCCCCGTTTAGGAGGCTGCGACGGTTCAAATTTGTTACAAACTGTTCTTTTTGCAGTTTTCGATTGCTTCTTTGAAGGCTTTGTCTATTTGATCGTCAAGGTCAGTGCCTTTCAGTCCCAAGCATTTTACCAAAAGTGCGTTCACTTCGTCACGAGCGGAGGAAGATCCTACGAATGCCGGGCTGGTGTAGTATGCGTAAGATTGTTCAACGCAAACTTTTGCGGTCAAAGCGGCGATAAAGTCTCCGCCGTCGGCGCTATCGAGGAAGTCTTTGTAGACTTCGTCTTGCATAACCGAACCCAAAACGGGAACGTATCCGGAAGTGCGGGAGAATTCTGCCTGGAATTGAGTGTTGGTGATGAGGTACTTAACGAACAGCCATGCTTGCATTTCCTCGTCCTTGTTTGCCTTTTGGAACATAACAAGGCTGGGACCTTGGGAAATTACTCTGTGGTTTTCTTTTTCGGTGCTCATTTGAGGAATGGTTGCAATGCCTACGTCAAACAGGTATTTGCCGTTGGTCTTTGCGGGAACTTGGTTGTTTGCGCCTGCGGAAGAACCGATGGACATATAACTGCTTTGTTCTTTGAACAGGTTGCTGGTGTACTTACCGTAAATCTTTTGGGTGGTTACGTAGTTTTTGGAACAAGAGTTGAATCTCTTAACAAACTCTTTGGTGTATTGGTTGTCGAAAACGTAGTGATCGCCGTCGGCAGTAGTGTAGAGGTGCGGATTGCCTTCCAAAACGGTAGAGTATTGTTCGCACATGGTGATAAACCAGTTAGCTTCACTGTCGTATCCCAGCGGTGTGCATTTGCTGTCGAGCGAACGGATTTTTTCACAAACTTTTTCCATGCTGCTGTTGCAATCTGCGGGGCAACTGTCCGTGCACCACCAGTGAGTGGGAACGGGGATGTTTTTTGCGGTGAAGAACGTTTTGTTGTAGTACAAAACTTCGGTGGATTTGGAGAAGGGCAACGTGTACATCGGGGTTTTGCCTTCGGCGTTTTGTCCGAATTGCAAACCTTCATCAAAGAAGCCGCCTGCTTTCAGGTCGTTGATTTCCGCTTCGGTCATGCCCACTGCCATTTCGGACGTGTTGCCGAACTTTCCTGCGGGGATAACGTCCTTGCTGTACATATAGGTGTCAAGTTCTACGGTTGCGCCTGCAAGGTTGTATCCTGCAACGTGGTCGGGATAGCAGTACGCGATGTAGGGTTCTTTTCCTACGTCCAAGTCGCGGTTGATTTGCTTTTTAACGTCGTCGTAGCCGCCTACTTGTTTGTGGGAGATTTTGATGTTAGGATAAATCTCGTTGAATTTTGCTATGTACTTATCCAATACTTTACGAAGGGGTTGTCCCATCGTGTGGTAGAATACAATGCCTTCTTCTTCGCGGCAAGCCGTAAACGCTACGCAAAGACTTGCGCACAAAGCGACAAGCAAAATAACTGCCAATAGTTTTTTCATTCTTTGTCCTCCATATTTTGTTGTGAAGTTTGCTTTTGCAAACGTCAAATTGTTTTTTTCGTTTGGGCTAAGATGTGCAATGCAAAGCGCAATTGCAATAATATTTGCCATTGGGATGCGGTTTGGCGGATTACAACGCTTCCGCCGTGTTTATGCGACCGAGTGTCGCGGCTTGTGTGAGCCGTTGTTGTAAAAAGAACTTCGGTTTTTGTTTGCCTTGCGGCAAATTTTGCGATTGTTTGTTGCCCTGTGGTTTTGCGGCAACATTATGTTTGGGCAGTTTGGAGTTTGCCGACGGCTTTGTCGGCAAACTCTCGATTTTGTTTTAGCCTTTTATTCCGCTGCGGCTTACGCCTTTCATTATGTATTTGCGAAGGAACACAAACACGAGGAACAACGGAAGCGAAACCAGCGTTACCGCTGCCATTTGCATGGGGTAGTCCGGGTCGATTACGTCCGAGAACTGACTGCGAAGTCCGTAAGTTATCAAAGCGTGAGCGTCGTCTTTTGCAACCAACATCGGCCAAACGTAACTGTTCCAAGAACCCATCATCTTCAAAATGGTTATGGAGATAAGCGTGGGCATTGCCAAAGGAATCATCACGCGCCACAGGTATTTAAGGTCGCTTGTGCCGTCCACTTTTGCCGCGTAGTACAATTCGTCCGGGATTTGCATAAAGTTTTGTCTGAGCAGATAAATGTAGAACACGCTGACCAAAAACGGAACGATTAGAACCGTAAAGGTGTTTTGCCAACCGAATGAGTGTATCGTTTGGTAGTTGGTGATGGTGAACAATTCTCCGGGAATCATCATCGTTGCCAGCAATGCGCCGAACAGGATGTTTTTGCCCTTAAACTCCAACCGAGCAAACGCAAATGCGGAAAGTACGGTTATCACCAACGAAAGTACGGTGGAAACAAGTCCTACGTACAACGTATTTGCAAACAACGTGCCCAATTCCAACTGACGGAAAGCGTTTACGTAGTTTTCAAAGTGGAAACCTTGCGTGGGCCAAAACGTGGGAACGTCAAATTCGTATTCCATTCTGGATTTTACCGACGAGAGCAACATCCAGTAGAAGGGGAACAGTACGATTATTGCCATTATGCCCAAAAAGGCGTAAAGCAAAATTTGTATCAGCACTTTTACGCCGCGTTGGCGTTTTTTGACCACTTCCAGCGCCCAACTTGCCTGCGCGCCTTGTTCGGTTTCGCCCGTGGCAAGCGCGTTTTGCATATAGACCGATTTTTTATCAAAGTAGAGTTGACGGCAAAGTTTTACGATAAGGTAGACCATCAAGCCCAGCATCACCGCGCCGCATATGCCGAATATCCATTTGTATACCGATAAATTCATATTTGCTAGTATCGTCATTTCGGCACCTCTAATAGTGAACTTTCTTTTTACTTACGTACAGATTAAGCACGGTTACCAACATTATGATGGCAAACAGTATCAGCGCGCCCGCGCTGGCTCTTCCGTACGCTTGGCTGCCGTCCAATTGTTGGTAGATATATCCTACCATCGTGTTCAGACGGTGAATATCGTCCGGCGGGCCCATTTGTCCGAAAATACCGATAACGCTGCTGTATTCCTTAAATCCGCCGATGAAGCCGGTAATCAAAACGTATGCCAGCATGGGGGAAAGAAGGGGAACCGTGATACGCCAAAAGATTCTTGCGCGGCTTGTTCCGTCGACCTTTGCCGCTTCGTAGTATTGTTTGTTGATGTTTTGCAGGCCGCCCAACAAAATGAGGATTTTGAATGGAAGGGCGTTCCATACGATGTAGACTATCAAAACAACCATGTTTGCCCATTTTTCCGAACCGGGGTTGATCCAGTTCACGGGGCTTCCGCCGAACGCCATAATAACGTTGTTTATGATACCGGCGGTTTTTGTGATTGTAACTCCGTCACCTTGCAAACCAACGATGTTGAACATTGCCGCGAAAACCATACCGATTGCAATGCTGTTGGTAACGTAAGGCAAAAAGAAGATTGTTTGCAGCAGTTTTTGCAGGGGCTTTATCGCGTTAAGGCACACGGCTATAAGCAATGCCAAAATCGTGGAGATGGGAACGGTTGCGATACACAGTATGAACGTGTTGCTGAGGTTGCGCAAAAAGTCGCTGTCCTTTACTACGTCCACAAAGTTTTTGAAGCCGACGGTGAATTTTGCGTCTCCGGCGGCAGCCAAACTGCTGTACCCTTCCAAAAACGACAATCTCACCGTGTTTATAATGGGCCAAACGGTAAAAACCAGCAGCAGCAACAATGCCGGAGACAGGTATAACCAGGCCTTCCATTGTTTTTTACTATCTACCATCACTTCACCTCAAAAGGAACGCGCATTTCCGTTTCCTTGTCGAAGATAAACACTTTGTGAGGTTTAAGCGAGAAGGAAACAACCGGGTTGGATTGGTCGATTTTCGTATCTGCGTCTACGATAGTGCGAATGGTGGGTTTTTCGCAATGTTCGTTTGTTGTGATGATGCTAACGTCGCGTCCCATAACTTCCACGTTTTGCAAGTTGCAGTGGAACGGACCATTTTCGTCGTAGATAAATCCTTCGGGACGAATGCCGACGTAAACTTTTTGACCGGGCAAATCGTCCTTGTTTGCTTCGGAAGGTTCAACTAAATCTGCGCAAAGGGTTACGTTTTCAAAAATCACGTCGTCGCCGATTTTCAACTTGTCGTCCACGTATGTTCCTTCGAATACGTTGATGGGAGGAGTTCCAAGGAACTTTGCAACGAACAGGTTAACAGGATCGTCGTAAACTTGTTGCGGCTCGCCGATTTGTTGCACGACGCCGGATTTCATAACCACGATTTGGTCGGAAATGGACATTGCTTCTTCTTGGTCGTGGGTAACGAACACGGTTGTGATGCCGGTTTCGCGCTGAATACGCTTAATTTCTTCACGGGTTTGCAAGCGCAAACGAGCGTCCAGGTTGCTGAGCGGTTCGTCCAAAAGCAAAACGCGAGGCATTTTTACCAATGCACGAGCGATTGCCACACGTTGTTGTTGTCCGCCGGAAAGTTCGCTGGGTTTGCGGTCCAGCAATTCGTCGATTTGAACGAGTTTTGCCGCGTCGTACGCGCGTTGCAACATTTGCATCTTGGTCAACTTTTGGTCGCCTTTAAGGTTTTCCAAGGGGAATATGATGTTTTGCTTAACCGTCATATGCGGGTAAAGCGCGTAGTTTTGGAAAACCAAACCGATGCCTCTGTTTTCCGGCGAAAGTTCGGTAACGTCGTCGTCGCCGAAAAAGATTTTTCCGCGCGTGGGTTTTTGCAGTCCGCTTATCATGTAAAGCGTGGTGCTTTTTCCGCAGCCGGACGGTCCGAGCAAACCGACAAGTTTGCCGTCGGGAATTTCGTAACTGAACGAGTTGACCGCGACGACTTCCGGTCCGCCTTTCTTCCTGTTAGGGAAGATTTTTGTCAGGTCCTGAAGAATGACTTTCATAGTTTTTTCCTTCCTTTTGCTATATTCTATTGATTTATTTTAACTAGCAGAAAAGCCGAATGCGACCTTTTGCTTTCGACTTCGGGATTATTCCTCTTTCCAGAGGGCGCAAAGCACCACGTTGACGACTTGGGCAATCATTCCGAGTGCCGAAATTGCCAAAAAGATGCTAAATATTGCAATGTTGGACGATCTGTAGGTGCTGCTTACGTATTCTATCGCAAAAAAGTTCAACGCTTTATTGACGGACGATTGGTCGTCGTAAACGTCGGAAGCGTTGGCAAGCGTTGTGAGGTAAAACAAAAAGAAAAACGCAACGAGAAACAAAATTGCCAAACCGAGGGCAATCAGCTTAAACGTCAACATTTTTTTGGGTTCATCGCGGAATTTGGACGAAAACATAAAAAAGATGCTGCTGCCAAGACCGGTTATGATCAAAATGATCAAATACAACGAGCCGATTTTCAAAACCAAATCGCCCACGAGTGCAAAAATAAGCACCGCCGTTGCGATAATCAGTCCGCCCAAGGCAAATGTGATATTTTTGATAAGATTCTTGTTCATATTGTCCTCCGAAAAGGTAATTGTTATTTGTAAAAACTATTTTTTCGTGTTCTTCCGTTGCAGCAAATCCGCGCCGATTTCTCCCTCTTCGGAGTTTTGCCGTTCGGCGTTGCGCTTTTGGCTAAGCAGTACCGACGGATTTGCTTCGGCTTCGACTTGCAGGCGATGTTGTTGCTCGATGTAGTCCAATTTTTCGTCGTAGGAATCGAATATCAATTGGGTTGCCATGTCCACCGCAACCGTGGTGGAAATCGCGTCGTGAATAAACGAAAACGTTTTTGACGCAAAAAACAAAATTATTTGAAAAACCGTAAGAGCAATCAGCACCAAAAACGGAACGGGGCCGACGCTCATAAAAAACGTAACCATCAAAATTATTATAGGAACCATCGTTTCGATGGTATATTTGCCCAAAATGGTGCGGGCAAACAATCCGAAGGTGGAAATCTTTACGCCGGTGGTGTGCATCACACCTATGCCGAAAACTTTTTTCCCCACAGTTCGTCCGTTTTTGAAAACCAGCAGCGGCAACAAAAACTCCATAACGAAGTAAGCGAAAAAAAAGCTCAACGAAACGATAAGCAGAATAAGATTGAACCAGTTTTCCAACGCGCCTTCGTATTTTGCGTACGTAGCCTTTTGTTCGTCGGTTAGGGACTTGTAGGATTTCATATCCAAATGGTCCATATCTATTCCCGCTTCAATGCATTCTCGCTTTGTTTCGTCAAGCTTGTCGTTGTATTTTCCAAAATCGATAATAACGGACATCAAAGCCGCCACGCCGGTAGCAAAAATCACCAACAAGATAAAATCCAGCAAAAATGCCGAAAATCTTTTAAGCAAAGGTGCTTTTTGAATATCAGTCATAGGGCTGCAGACCTCCGAATGAGTCGCAAACGACGCAACGTCAAACAAATTTCTCAAAATGCGCGCCGATTCCGAATCGTATACGAAAAATAGTATCACAATTCGCAATTTTGCGCAATAAGAAAACTGTGCGAGCGACAACAAAAAATGTTCGCAACTACTGTAATTGCTTATGAATGGAGTATGTGTATAACGATTTACTCGGCAAAATACGCAATTTTGTATATTATACTATATAAAATTATTTTTTTCAAGTACCACAAAAAAAATATGTGCGGAAAATCACGACAAATATTTCGCTTTTGATTGCACTTCTCGGCAATAACGGCTAGATGAAAAATCCGAGTGTATTCCGCACGGAAAAAGAGAGCGGAAAACGGGACGATTTTCCGCCCGCAGCGGCAATTTTGGCGTGTTTTGGCACAAAAAGAGCCAAGGACGTTGCAAAGCAAGGCGTTATTAGGCGTAACTATGCGGTTTTTCGGCATTTTGCAACGGTTTACAAAAAAGCGCAAAGCGTGTTATAATAAACAAAACGATCTCGGCAGTCGAAAGACAAAAAACGCCCTCGGGAGAAAAATAACATGTCTAACAAAAAAAGACTGAACGCAATATTGCTTGCCGCAATTTTGGCACTCGTTTGCTTGACGGCAGTGGCGTGCGATTCCTTGACGAACTGTACCGATATTTGCCCCATATGCCTCGGTTGCCGCAGGGCGACGTGTTTCAAGCATGTGCAAAAATGCGGCGGACACGTCGGCGACGGCGAAACTTGCACGGATTTGTGCGAAGTATGCGGCGTATGCAAGGATTTGACCTGTTTGCAGCACGGCGAAAAGTGTCAAGGGCATCAAAGTCAAACCGATTGCTCGGACCTTTGCTCCGTTTGCGGCAAGTGCAAAAATCCCGATTGCTTGCAACATTCGGAAAAGTGCGGCGGACACACCTCGCAATGCACAAATATTTGTCCGACTTGCGGCTTGTGCTTGGACGCATTTTGCAAAAATCACACCGACAAATGCAAAGGGCATTCTTCTTCGGAAGGCAGCAACGGCAAAGTTGATTTTTATGCGATAAACGATTTCCACGGCGAAGTTGACAAATTTTCTCAATTTGCCGAATATCTTTCAAATCGCAACGACGGCAACACACTTTTAATCAACAGCGGTGATATGTTCCAAGGCTCCATGCAGTCCAACTCCAACAGTGGAAAATTGCTTGCCGCCTGTATGGACGAAGTAGGCTTTGCCAGCCTCACGATAGGCAATCACGAATTTGACTGGGGATTGGACAAACTTATCGAACTCAAAAACAACTCCGAAACGCCGTTTTTGGGCGCAAACATCTACAAGTGGAACGCTACAAAAAAAACTTGGGGAGATTTTGCCGACGACGTTGCGCAAAAATACGTCGTTCGTCAGTTGGATAACGGCTTGCGCGTTGGCATTATCGGCGTGATAGGCAAAAAACAAATAACGTCAATTTCTTCACGTATGGTGCAAAATATCGGTTTCAAAGATCCTGCCGAAGTTATTCCCGATTTGGCAAGAGAATTGCGGGAAAAGCAGCAGTGCAACGTGGTAGTCGTTTCCGCTCATGCCGATCAAGACGACTTTTTGTACAAATCGTCCTTTGATGTAACTCAATATGCCGACGCGGTGTTTTGCGCACACTCCCATCAAGAAGAAACTACGGTCAAAAACGGAGTTGTGTTCATTCAAGGCGGCAGCAACGGAAGATTCGTTTCTCACGTAAAACTTCACGTTGAGGACGGTAAAGTTTCGTTGGAAGCCTATTCCAACGAAAGTTACAGTAGCTCGTGGGGAGTCAACAAGGCGGTACAATCGCTCATCGACAACGCGAACGACAAAATAAAAATCGAAGCCGAGCAACAACTTGCTCGGTTGGACGGAACTTTGAATTATAACTACGGAGTAGGCAGGTTGGCTTGCCACGCGATTGCCGCCTATTGCAATCAAATCGGCACAAAAGTGGATTTGACAATGTGCAATCAGGGCAGGGCGGAGCTTAAAGGCGGAATCGTCACGTACAGCGATTTGTACGAATCGCTTCCGTTCGACAACCCCGTCTATGTGGCGCGCGTTTCCGGCGCGGACATTTTGAACGAGGTTAGATACGTCAGTTTTTGGCGCAATACCGAACAGCCGATAGAACGCGATAAGTACTACACGGTGGCGATTATCGACTATATTTTGCTTCACCAAAACGTGGAGCGCGATTACGACTATTTTCCGTCGGCAACACGTGGCGAGGGTACTTTCGGTGAGCCATTGCAAAAAGAAGGAGTGGAAAACTACAATTATCGTCTTATTGTAAAGGACTTTTTGCTCAAACAAGGCTCGATAGCCGCAGCAAACTACAACAACGAGTCGAGTTTTACCGATTCCTCGCTGCTTTCCTCGACGGTAAAATTGGACGAATCGCAACTGAGCAAGCCGGACTTTCCGCAGGTCGAAAACGACGGCACGGAAAGCAACCCGTACACGGTTAAAGACGCGGTGGCGTTGGCAAAGACAGGCGCGGAATACAAAGACGTTTACGTGACGGGTACGTTTTTGGCGGGAGAGACTTTGTCCTATAATGCCACTTACGGAAACTACACGTTTACCCTGTATTACACAAAGGACAACTATCTAATTTCGCTGTATTGCTACGGCATAAACCTTTCGGAGGAAACGCTGAATAAACTGAAAAGCGGGGAGAACGTCACGATTACGATTTTCACTACGCTAAAGTTGTACAACGACGCCCCGGAAGCCTATTTGGGGAACGCGTAAAAGCAAAATAACTAACACCGTTGTCGGGCAAACGCCCGGCAGCGGTTATTTTTTGTCGTTTTGCTCAAAACCCGCGGTTTTTTGTTCGTAAGTATTGAATTTTGCTCCGCGATAATGTAATATGTTAGGGTACGGTGCGGATAATTGTCGCATTTAGAAGGGTATGGAGGTTGGCGTGAACGAATCTAAACTGGAAAAACGCCGTCGGCGTGAACAAAAACAACTTTTCAGCCTAAACAGGCAAAAGGAAAAGGGCAAATACAAAGGGTATTTTGCGGTTTTGTTGGTAATCATCGTTTTGGTTGACCTGTTGGACAACTTTACCACAAGCGTAAACGCCAACGTAACAAGTTGCTTCATTAACGAATTTTTTGTAAACGGGCAGTTGTTTGGCAAAAGTTACACCTATGAAGAAGGGCTTGCGCTCAACAACACAATCGGTTTGCTTGGCTACGTCATCGCAATGCTCACCCCGTTTTACAAGGCTCTGGCGGATAAGTGGGGACGTAAGCCGTTGTTTGTGATATCCACGTTGGGTATGGCAACGGGGCTTATGCTTATTTATACCTGCACGTCCTACGTGATGTTCCTAATCGGCACGTTTACGATTAACTTCTTTTTGAGCCACGACGTGCAAATAATCTACGTTTTGGAGGAAGCTCCCTCACAAAAGCGCGCAAGAGTGTACTCCGCACTTAAAGGTATCGGTGCAATGGGCGCGTTTTTTATCCCTCTTTTGCGCGCTACCATGATGCACAACGACGAAACTTTGTGGCGTAACGTGTATTTGGTCCCGGCAATTTGCGGATTTATAATTTCGCTTGCAGTGTTGGTTTTTGCCAAGGAAACGGATGTGTTCATCGACGAACGCTCGGTACTTTTGGCAAGACCGCTGGAAGAACGCCTCGCCGAAGAAGCGGAACACAAAAAACAAAAGAAAGCGCACGCCGAAAAGGGCGGCGTTATCAACGCGATAAAGTACATTTTCCAACACAAAGATTTGCGCACGTTGGTTATCATAAAAACGATATTCGATGCGGCGATAATAGCAATGACGATGTACGAGCCGATGATGACCGAAGGTGGAATGAGTACCGAAAATATCACCAAAGCAATGTTTCTCTATCCGATAATTTACGGTGTATCGGTGTTTATCAGCGGATTTTTTGCCGACAAAATCGGGCGCAAAACCACTGTTGCAATTTTCGGCTCGCTGTGTTTGGCGGCGTTTGTGGTGTTTATCATTGTAATAAACAGCGGTTGGAATCCGTATTTGGTGGGGATTGCCTACGGATTGTATATCGGCGGTTATTGGATCGGGCGTGACTATATGCAAATCATCTCTACCGAAATCCGCGCGTCCATCGTCGGCGCGGTGGGCTTGCTGGTGTACGTGGGCATGGCTGTCGGATTTGTTTTTGTCAACGTCGGCATATTGTTTGCCCCCATTTGGTTGGTATGTTTAATTTTTTCCGCCCCCTGCGTGGGCGTTGCCGTGGTGCTGCTGATGCTGAAAGTTAAGGAAACAAAAGGCACTGACTACGAAAAAATCGGTGCAGAACAGGAATAATGGTTTTCGTCGGAGGTTCCGCCGCTTATCACCGACTTTTTGCGGCAAAGGATTTGCCGAGTTAAACGCTCAATAGCACGTCTAATGTAAATGTCGTTTGCTTACAACAATCGTCCCGACAAGCGATGGCTGATTTCCTGTAAAAATGCATTGCTGAGAAAAGGACTCAAAAGTCGCGTTTGGGGGTAAGTAGTGATAGAAAACGGAACGCTTAAATAAAAAATAATCGTCTTGACGAAACACTCGTCAAGGCGATTTTTTACCTTAATCGTGAAAGTCAGGCAACGGATTGCAACAAAAAATGTTCAAAAATGCAAAAAAAACGGCATTTTGCATTGCAAAACACCGTTTATGGAGCTGATGACGGGATTCGGACCCGTGACCTCCGCCTTACCAAGGCGGTGCGCTACCTGCTGTGCCACATCAGCGATTTATCCAAAAGCTAACTCATTATATATGTTTTTGTTCGCATTGTCAACGAAAAAATTCATTTTGCCCAAAATTTTTGTATTTGCACCGTTGTGTCCCGTCCTAACGCGTCTAGTTGGCGCAAAATCATGCGTGCAAGGTATAAATATTGACCAAATTGCATAAAATGTGTTGACAAAGGCGACAGGTTGGTGTATCATATATGAGCATCAAAATCGATGCCTAATATCGCGGGGTAGAGCAGCCTGGTAGCTCGTCGGGCTCATAACCCGAAGGTCGTGTGGTTCAAATCCCGCCCCCGCAACCAATGTGTCCGTACAATTTAGATACACGGGCAAAAACCCCGGAAACCGCATGGTTTCCGGGGTTTTTTCATGCCAAAATACAGGTTGCAAATTGAAAGATGCAAATAGATTAAAATAGGTGATCGGTGGGATTTGAACCGATCACCTGATGCTTTTTGTCGGTTTTTTAGAGAGATTTTCTCTCCGAAAGCCGCCCTTTTTTCGTTTTCTTCAAAAAAATATTTGTTAAATAATTGTGTTCACGAAAGGAGGTATACGGGATCGCCTACCAATATAAAAAAGAAGACTGAAACTGGCGCTATGCTGACGTTGGCTATCCCGACAAAGCCGAATCATGTATTCCTCGGACGGGCAACCGACAGCTTCTTTTGTGAGCTGTCGCATTTGGATGAATTATGTTGAAAAATCTTTAAAATGGTGCATTCTGCATTCTCAGAGAGCCGCTGACCGGGATTTTTTCAGCCATTTTACTGTGTCAATGAGAGTTTCCTTTAATGAGCGCGGAGCATAGCCGAGATCCTGTGCTGCCGCTTTGCCGGAAAAAAGCGCATTGCTTTGGAGCACATGGACGGCATAAGGCGTGAAAAACAGTTTTTTCTTTCGTCTGATGCTGTCAATCTCATAGAACGGCGCGATGATTTTCGCCAGCGCGACAGGGGGGTACGACACGGCTTTATTTATACCCGTACTGCGCCCGACGGTCTCGAGAATGTCACGGATCGTGGCATAGTGACCGGAGAGTATATAACACTTTCCGCGCACACCCTTTTCCGCGCAGGAGACAATTCCTGCCGCAGCGTCTCGCACATCCACAAAGTCATAGCCACCCCTGACAGCAATCGGCAGTTTCCCCGCAAGGAAGGAACGGAGCAACTCCGTAATACTTCCTCCCGCCGTATCGCCCGGCCCGATTATGCCGGAGGGAAGCACAACGCTTGCATCAAGAGAAGTCTTTGCCGCATCAAGAACAGCATGTGTCGCCATAGCTTTGCTTTTGGCGTAATCGCCGACGAGTCTTTTCGGATCAAACGTATCGGTTTCAGCGTCAATTTCGACGCCTTTCGGTTTTTCCGCAAGTGCGTGCACCGAACTGACGTAAACCAGCTTCCCGACTCCGTGAGAAATGCATGCGTCAATGATATTTTTCGTGCCGCCGACATTGACATTGTAAATCTGCTCTCCCGGGCGGCTGGCGACTGAAACTATACCTGCGCAGTGTATCACGCAACTTTGTCCGTCCGCACCCTCAAGAAACGAATCAAGTGACGATGGATCACAGACATTGCCAACGCGAATGTGTATGTCGTCCGGCAGATCGACGGTGAGCGGGTCATCTTTCATAACCAGGGCATAGATATCTGTGTCTTTTGTGAGAAGCAGCTCGGCGACCGCTCTGCCGAGAAAGCCTGTTGCTCCTGTAACGAAGTACTTTGTATACATTTTTTTTCAACCTCCTTTGCAAGAGAAGTGTTGCATATCTTTCACATTTATAGTATAATAAAAATGCTTACAAGAAGCAACCGTCAGCTTTGGGGAAACCGAAAGATATCCGACATGATGGCAGGCGGTGTTGTTTATCTTTGTAAATTTTTTGTGAAGGGAGCTTTTCGTATGAAAAAGACTGATGCACGCGTGCGCTACACGCAAAAGGTGCTGAAAGACAGCTTTTTGAAGTTACTTGAAAAGAAGCCTGTCAACAAAATCACGGTCAAAGAGGTTTGCGAGCTTGCAGAACTGAACCGCGCGACATTCTACGCACATTATACGGATTGCTTTGATCTGCTTGAGAGCATAGAAAACGAAATGCTTGGGGGCTTTGAGGAATCGCTGAAATATATCCGGTCGCTTGATGTTACATCGCTGATGAACGCCATCTATGAGATGATAGAGCGCAACGACAATGCCTGTCGTGTGCTGGTATTTCACGGAGGCGACCAAAAAATCCTCGGCAAAATGATAGACATTGCGCGAGAAAAAAGCATCGATTATTGGCGCGGAGAGATGAAGCGTGCCACCGAGGCAGAGTTGGATATGCTCTATATCCATCTTTCAAACGGGTTGCTTCATGTTGTGGTGGACGGATACGGCAAATACAGCCGCGAGGAACTGTCGGAATTCATCAATAAAATTGTCGGAAGTACTCTGCGGTTGTTTCGGTAAGTAAAAAAAGAGACGTGTTTTATGAAGAGGAAAATAACACGACTTGTCGCCGCGTTTATGGCGTCAATATGCCCGTTTCTTTCAGGTTGTGCGATGACCTATGCACCGGAAAAACCGACGAAAAAGGAAACGCTTGTTACTTTGAAATGACTTTTGTTTCTTTTATTGTATGGTTGCATTCATGGTATTTCATTACGACGTCCTGGAATTTCCGTGTATATATTTTAGGCGATATTTTCGCCCTCCTTGTAAGATGCTTTGAATATTATAGCATATAATCAAATTTAATTTGTGCGGACATAAACCTGTGAGCGCATCTTTTTTGTGCGGACATTAAAAATCCGGTTCTTGCGAAAATGTGTCTTAAAAAATCGCGAAAAGCTCAGAAAACCCTTATATAACAAGGGAGAGTAGTTTTTTCGTCCGGCATCTGAATTGCTCCATTACGCCATTAAAAAACCATTTGCAAACGCAAGTGTTTTTTTGTTGTTACAATAAAACCACCGGCATAGCCGATGGTTTCTTATTTGTGCGAAGTTGCCTTTGTTTTGCGCGCCTAGCCGCCTTACACAAACGGCAAAATCGGCAAAAAAACGTTTACCTGTTAGGATAGATGTGCATTTTGCTTTTGCGGGAGAATTTGGAACTTCAACGGCGAAAAATACCTGCTTGCGTTCGCTATTGAACTTATATTTGTATAAAATACACGATAACATTGACTTTAAAATTGCGAAGTTATATAATATTGCCGAAAAAAAAGTGCATCTATCATAACAATACATAACACATGTATAAATTTCAGTTGTATTTTTGTAAGTATCAGTCAAAACAAAGGAGACTAGACTATGAAAAAATTTACGCTTGCGTTGCTATGTGTGATTTTTTTGCTGTCGGCAACATTGGGATTTGTTGCCTGCACGGAAGAACACAAACATACGTTCACGGAAGAAAAGGCGGAGCCGCAATACCTCGCTGCGGAAGCGACTTGCACTGCGCCTGCAAAGTACTACTACAGTTGCGCCTGTGGCGAAAAGGGAACGGAAACGTTTGCAAGCGGCAACGCTTTGGGGCATAGTTATTCAACGGATTGGTCGCACAACCAAACCGAGCATTGGCACGCTGCAACATGCGGACACGACGTGGAAAAGGACCGCGCCGCGCACACTTTTGACGAAAACAAAAAATGCACCGAATGTGGCTACGTAAAAACCAAACCGCTTGGCTTGGAACTGCAATCGTCGGTGTTTGACATTGATCTTGCAACAAAAACGGCATACCTTAAAGTTGCAAACGCCGTTACCGACTACGACTTCATCGACAAATTTGCCGTTGCCGAGGGTGCAAGGTTCGACGTTTGCACCGATAAACAGTGCAACAACAAAATTGCAAGCAAGCGAACGGATTTGATTGTAGGCAACAACGTATTTTACATTCTTGTAGCCAACGGCAACGACGTGGCAAGTTACACGGTTACGCTCCGCCGTAGACCTATTTACACCGTTAAGTTCAACGCAAACGGCGGCACAGCGGTAGAAACACAACAAGTGGAAGAAGACGGTTTTGCAACCACGCCCACAACAACAAGAAAAGGCTACGAATTTATGGCGTGGGATTACGACTTTTCCTCTCCTGTTTTGCGAGAAGAAGTAGTTACCGCAAGTTGGCAAATAATAGTGTACAACATTACATACGATCTCAATGTCCCTTCCGATTCGGCAAGTCAGGATGTTGTCAACTCGTCCAATCCCACAACGTATACGGTGGAAGACGAAATTACGTTTGCCGCATTAAGCAGAGTCGGTTACGTATTCAATGGTTGG
>ENA-ORMR01001633-ORMR01001633.1-human-gut-metagenome-genome-assembly--contig:-NODE-1633-length-16415-cov-2.817910_pt1 | contig 16415 bp, 7 predicted proteins | sample MGYA00242107_ERZ509003 | MGnify/ENA primary metagenome ERZ509003 (study PRJEB26280, sample SAMEA2338699) | human gut metagenome | biome: human gut; feature: human-associated habitat; material: faeces... | reverse complement strand
CCCGCCGTTCGGGGGTCGCTTTCTGGAATGTCTTCGGGGCGATGGGAGGAGAGAACAGCATGATCCGCTTCGTGGAGAACAATTGGGCCAGCAAAGACTATACCCATTTGAGTTTCAGGGGAGGAAAAGAGATAGCTTCTGCCTTGTTGAAGGCAATATTATTAGAAAAGGAGTTTTATGATGAAGCAGACAAAGTGGCTCATTAGTCTATCGGCTTGCCTGGTTTTGATGGCCGCCAGTTCTGCCGGAGTGAAAGGAAAATTGGCGATCCCGTGTCAAGCGTGGGAACAGGATAGCCTTGATACAATCCCGCTCCCTTCCCGCATTTATTCGATCGGGAAGGAGGTCGATTCGATCCAGTCGCCCTCTTCGCTGCAATCCTTCTTTGACGGACTGGATTCGCTCGGAGCGGGGAAGGATACCGTATTGACAATCGTCCATTTAGGTGATTCCCACATACAGGCCGGTTATTATTCCGGTAAAGTGATGCGTCTTTTGCAGGCGCAGTTCGGAAATGCCGGACGTGGATGGATTGCCCCTTTCAAGTTGAGCAAGACGAATGAACCGGACGATTATTTCATCTCTTCTTCCGTCCGCGAATGGGTGACGGGACGCTGTATCCAAGCCAATAAGAAATGTTCTATTGGAATCGGTGGAATCGGCATCCAGTCCGTTTCTCCTTCCATCAATTTGGACGTTCGGATAGCGCCTAACAACGGGGCCGGCTATTCCTTCAACCAGGCGATCCTTTACCGGGGGGAGAAAGCCATGCCTATGTTGCCGGCTGGTTCGTTCAAAGATTCCATACAGACATCCTTGGCTACGGTTCCGGCTGTCGCAGGTGTCTTGGCCGATACCTTCCGTATTTCTCATCCGGTAGATACGTTGCAGCTGCACAGTACCCGGCGGAAACAAGGCACGGATAAGCTGCTTCCGGCCTCCAACTTCAAAAATGTTTATTATGGTTTCAGCCTGACGAACGGTTATCCGGGTGTCCTCTACCATTCGGTCGGCGTGAACGGGGCGATGTATGTCAATTACACAGACGAAGCGTACGTTCGTCATTTGGCCCTGTTGAAACCTTCTTTGCTGATTATTTCGTTGGGTACGAACGAAACCTCCGGCCGTCGCTTCCGTTCGGAAGAATTTGGCGGACAGATACGTGCGTTCGTTTCTCTCGTCAAGAAACAGATGCCTGAAACGGTTATTCTGCTCACCACTCCGCCGGAATGCTACAAGCGGACTTATGTCAATAAAAAACGGACGTATGTCCGTAACTCGAATACCCAACTTGCTGCAAAGGCGATTGTAAAGGCGGCACGTGAAGAGGGCGTAGCTTGCTGGGATCTCTTTGCCGCTACGGGAGGGAAAAGCTCCTGCACCAAATGGCGCAAGGAAAAACTGATGGGCCGTGACCGTATTCATTTCACAAAGGATGGCTATCGTGAGCAAGGAACCTTGTTATATCGTGCCCTAATGCAATCTTATAATCAAATGTTGAAAATCAGAAAAGATGATGAATGATTTTATAAATAAAATGGGAGAATATTGGTCTCAGCTCTCATTCGACAAACTTGGCGATATATTGACCTACCATCACAATGCTCCGATACTTTTCAGCAGCGGATTGTTTTTCTTCCTTTTTATCGGTTTCCTGATTATTTATATGTCGCTCAGGAAGCATTTGCTGACGCGTATCATTTACGTTACGTTGTTTTCCATCTATTTCTATTATAAGAGCAGCGGATTGTTTTTCTTTCTCCTGCTGTTTGTCGCAACATCCGATTTTTGCATTGCGCAGTGTATGGCCAAGACGGCTTCCCGATGGAAGCGCAAAGCATGGGTTGTCTTGAGCCTGTGTATCGACTTAGGGCTGTTGGGATATTTCAAATACTTCAATTTCCTACGGGAGATCATGGCTGCCGTTGCTCATGAGTTGGGGTATCAGTTAGGGAATACCTCGTTGCAGAACATTACCTATCAGCCGTTGGATATCTTTCTGCCGGTCGGCATTTCCTTCTTTACCTTCCAGACCATCAGCTACGTGATTGATGTGTACCGGGGTAGGATAGACCCCCTCCGGCGTTGGATCGACTATGTTTTCTATGTCTCCTTCTTCCCGCAGCTGGTGGCCGGTCCAATCGTTCGGGCACGCGATTTTATTCCTCAGATTTATAAGACTCCGGTTGTTACGCGGGCGGAGTTCGGAGAGGGACTTTTCCTCGTATTGTGCGGGCTCTTCAAGAAAACCATCATATCCGACTATATCAGCTTGAACTTCGTCGACCGCATATTCGATGCTCCTTTGCTCTATACAGGGGTGGAAAATCTGTTGGGTGTGTATGGTTATGCCTTACAGATCTATTGTGATTTTTCCGGCTATTCGGATATGGCGATCGGAATTGCATTGTTGTTAGGTTTCCGTTTTAATGTGAACTTCGATTCGCCTTACCAATCGGCGACCATTACGGAATTCTGGCGACGTTGGCATATCTCGCTCTCTTCTTGGTTGAAAGACTATTTGTATATTTCACTCGGAGGCAATCGGAAAGGGAAAATACGGACATATATCAACTTGCTGATAACGATGTTGCTGGGTGGTTTATGGCACGGGGCTTCCGTGAGTTTTATCCTCTGGGGTGTCCTGCATGGGGTTGCACTGGCTGTCCATAAGTTCGTAATGAACCATTTCAGCAGTTTCAAACCGTTAGGATCGGAAATGAAACCTTGGAGAAGAGTGATAGGTGTCTTGGTCACTTTCCATCTGGTGTGTTTCGGCTGGATTCTGTTCCGGGCCGACTCGATGCAGACGGTAGGTGAGATGTTGACACAGATTTTCACGAATTTCCATCCGGAGGTCTTTACGCAGTTTGTGATGGGCTATAAAGGTGTGTTCGTCTTGATGGTGGTGGGTTATATCCTGCATTTTCTGCCGAAATCGGCAGAAAATAGTTTGCAGGCAGTCGTCACCCGTTCTCCTTTGCTTGTGCAGGCGGTGATGCTGGCGATTGCGATCTTTGTTGTCGTGCAGTTCAAGAGTGCCGGGGTGCAGCCATTTATCTACTTCCAGTTCTGACATTGTTTCCTGCCGTATCGGGAATCCGATGGAAGCAGAGTTTAATAACAAAAGCCCTTCCGGAGCGGGGAGGGCTTTTGTTATTAAATGTAGGAGGGATCAGAGTCCGGCTTGCGGGTCGAACGTCCCGTTTTCCCAGCCTTTCGTCTGTTCCAGGTTCGGATTGTTACTCATCTCGCTGCGTTTCATCGGCAGGAAGTAGATGTTCTGGTTGGTGATCATCGGCGTGTTATCACGGTCGAACAGATAGGTAGTGTATGTATTATCGGCCTGCTTGTTCATCACTAAGGCATGGCGTTTGCCTTGCCCGTTCATCAATTTGTCGTAGATCATCCAGCGGCGCATATCCCATAAACGTTTTTGTTCGAACAACAATTCGATAAAACGTTCTTCGCGAACTGCTTCACGCATTTCCGTCTGGTTCATGTTTGGGTTCAATCCGTAAACTTTGCCTTTCATTTCCGGATTGGAACTAGTTTCATTGATGCCTGCACGCTTGCGGATCTGTTTCAACATATCGAATGCTTCGTTTGTCTTTCCGACCTCGACGGCAGCTTCGGCATAGTTCAGCATTACTTCGGCCAGGCGAATGTCAATATAGTCGGTTCCAGATTTTTGGCAGTCTGTCACTGAAAGGCTTTCGTCAATGGCTTTACGGGAATAATAGCCGGTTTTCGATCCGACGTTTTTGCCGTAGGCATAGTCGTTTTGCGCATTTTCGTTCAGTTCCATTACGGTATTGAAATAAGTCACCCCCTGATAGACGATTGTCGCATAAAAACGTTTGTCCCGATTTTCCCACAAGGCGAAGATATCTTTGCCTTCCTTTTCCCAATCGGCATAGGTGTAAGTTCCTCCGTCTATAGTAGGGAAGCGGTCAATCACTTCCTGTGTCGGGTGATTACCGCCGGTGTTGTTCATCGAGAACGTGATCGGACGGACGGTTGCATCTCTTTTCTGTGTGCGGGTCGGGTTTTCGTAGCGGATGGCAAAAATTACCTCTTTGTTCATCTCATCTAGGAACAGTTTTCCGTAATCATCATACAAGGCATGGCCTTGTCCGATCAGGTAATTCAGTGTCTCTTTGTTGTAGTTATAGGCGGTTTGCCAATGTTCGTTGTTGTTGTTCGGGTTGAACTGTGGACTAGCACGGAACAAGAATACGCGTCCGAGGAATGCCTTGGCTGCACCTTTCGTCACGCGGCCCAAGTCTTCAGCCGAATAAGAGTCTGGCAACCCTTCTGCACAAGCTTTCAGTTCGTCGATAATGAAATCGAAACATTCTTTTGTAGAATTACGTTTCACATAGAGGTCGTCCGTCATTTCTTGCGGGATAGTGATCAGTGGGACACCACCGTAACGTTTGACCATTTCGAAATAGAGGTAAGCACGAATGAAACGGGCTTCGTAAGTTAGACGGTCGGCTAGTTCACGGTCTATCGTACAGACTTCGGGATTCTGTGCATTCTGAATGAAAATATTGCAGTTTCGGATGTCAGAATAGGGCCAGTACCAGGTCGGGGCGGAATCTTTCGTGTCACTCATATTGTCCGGTGTGGTGGTTCCCTGTGTCCAGTTGCCGTCGCTTCGTCGGTCGCATCGGCCACGGCCGTATCCCAGCTTGGGATGGAAACATACAAAGCATTGAGAAAAGCTGTAGTCAGCGTTTTGTCAACCCAAACCTTGTCCTCCGAGATTGAACTAAGATCTTCCTTATCCAGTACGCTGGTGCAGGAAGAGAATAATGCCAGAATGGCAGCACATGTTATAAATATCTTTTTCATATCTAATTACTCAAATTGTTAGAAACTTACATTGATACCAAAGTTGAAACTTTTTGTCAACGGATACTGATAAGCTCCACGGTCACCGCTGTTTTCGGGATCGTAGATGCCGATGTGGTCGAAAACAGGTTTGTGCCTGAAACGTAGACACGGCAACGATCTACACCGATCGAATTCACCCACTGTTTCGGCAACGTATAGCCGAGCTCGATGTTTTTGCAACGGAAATAGTTACCGTTCATCAACCAGAATGAAGAAGCCTGTCCGTTGGCGCCTTTCGAGCCTGTACCACCGACGCGCGGATATTTACCGTCTGTGTTGTCGGGTGAATAAGCGTCCGACCATATGTTCAAAACGGTCTGTTCTGTCCAGGTATCGCCGCGGTTCGGGAACATGATGCTTCGATGGCCTACGCCTTGGAAGAAGGCTGTGAAGTCGATACCTTTCCATTCACCTCCTAAACTGATACCGTAGATGATTTCCGGGTCTTTGCTGTAGAGCGAAAGAACGGCTTGGTCGTTACCGTCGACAACTCCGTCAGGGCCTCCGACGCCGCCTGCACCGTGGATATCTTTCAGGATAATATCGCCTTTCGACCATTCGAATCCGCCGTTATAGAGCGGCAGTCCAGCTAAATCTTCATCCGTACGGGCGATCCCGTCGGCGATGTAGCCAGTGATGAAGTTGATCGGGCGTCCTGTCTTTATTTCCCATTCATAGGCGTTTGCCGATTCGTCGATGTACGTGTAATGGTTGCGGGCGAAAGAGAAGTTACCGGATACATAATATGTGAAGTTACCGATCTTATTATCGTGGCGCAACATGAACTCACATCCCTGGTTTACCATCTCTGCGTAGTTCTCTTTCGGTAATGTGGCTCCGAAAGTCCCCGGAATCGTACGTTTACGGTCCATCAGGATATCTGAAGTTTTCTTATGGAAGTAATCAAATTCGAGGCTTAGCAGTCCGTTCCACAATCCCAAGTCGAAGCCGACGTCGGCTGTCGTGGTTGTTTCCCAAGTGATGCCTTTGCTTGGATAAACACCCGGTAGAATACCGGTTGCGCCTGAACCGAAGACGGCATTGGTTCCTGTTGTAAATTTACTTAAATATTGGTAATAAGCAACATCGTCTCCTCCGTCGTTCCCTAATGTACCATAGGATGCACGTAATTTCAGATTACTGATAAAGTTCAGTTTTTCGTTCTGCTTGAAGAAATTTTCTTCAGTCACGCGCCAACCGGCTGAAACGGACGGGAAAAATCCCCAACGCTTGCCCGGAATCCATTTTACGGACGAGTCGTAACGGAAGTTGGCTTCTAATAGATAGCGGTTGTCGAAACCGTAGTTCAAACGGCCGACGTAACCGATGCGTCCAATTTCCGATTCGTGACCATCGGCATCTTTCCACTGGCTGTCCGCACTTCCGGCGAATAGCTGTTCAAGGGAAGATGAAAGCAATTGCTTACGCTGTGCCCAAAACATATCACCCCATTCTTCGTATTGCTCATAGAGGAACATGGCACCGATGTCGTGTTTGCCGAATGTCCGATTATAGTTTAACTGCAAGTTTAGCGTATAAGCGCTCGTTTCGTTGAAGTCTTTTCGGACGAAGTTTCCGTTTTCGGTTCTCGTACGTGTGCCGACAACCGGGGCGTCGTCGCGGATGATGTGGTTATGTCCGCCGCTCGTTTCGTGTATATATAAGGTATACTCTTTTCCTACCTGTTTTTCATTTTCGTAATAACGGCGATAGTTGAACATCGCGTTTGCTGTCAAGCCTTCTACCCAAGGAATTTCCCATTTGGCGCTTAACTTCGTGTTCAGTGTGTTATGTTTTTTGGAAACATGCCCGTTGTTGATTGCTTCCAGAATATTCCAGTTGTAGATGGTTGCGTTCGGCTTTCCGTTTATATAGGCCGGCTCGGTAGTCGGGAAGTTTAGTAGGGCACGATACATATCGTTCATCAAATCTTTATCGGAGTCATGAGGCCAGTAAGGTGTGCGTTGGTCGCTCATATTGCCGTCCACATCCAATCCGATCGTAAAGTTATCCGCAACTTTGGCATCTACATTCGAACGGAAACTGTAACGTGTGAAGTCTAGGTTGTTGAATGTCCCGCTCTGGCTGTAATAACCGGCTGACATAAAGTAATTGATACGTTCGCTACCCCCGTTGACACTTAGGTTGTGCTGTGTCGTAAACGGGTTTTTCCAAGCGAGGTCGAACCAGTTTGTACTGTGTGTTTTGAAGTATTCTTGTTCGTCGGCTGTGTAGTAGCGGGAATCTGTTTCCGGGATGCCATTATACATGAATTGGTTATTCAGATATACAGTCCGGTCATAAGCGTTCATCACTTCCGGTGTGCGGGTTGGACGGTCCGTTCCGAATAGACCTGAATAGCTAAACTGAGGCTTTTGATTTTTACCGCGTTTTGTCGAAACGACAATCACGCCGTTAGAGGCACGAGAGCCGTAAACGGCAGCGGATGCTGCGTCTTTCAATACGGAAATGTTCTCGATCGTGTTCGGATCCAAAGCATCGAAGTCTGCTTTTTCACGAACAACGCCGTCGATGACGTAAGTCGGATTTGTATTGTTGGGTGTATTGACGCCACGGATCGTGATCGGGGAAGATACACCCGGCATACCGGATTTATTGTAAGAGAAAATACCCGGCATACGTCCTGCCATCGCATTGGAGATATTGGAAACCGGGATTGTCGCAATGTTATCTGCCGAAATAGTGGCGACCGAACCGGTCAGGTTCATTTTCTTTTGCGTACCGTAACCGATCACGACCACTTCATCCAGCTTTTGTGTATCTTCCGTCAGTGTGACATTCAGGTTGCTTTGTCCTGCAACTTTCACAAAACAAGTATTGTAACCGATAAACGAAATTTGTAAAGTTGCGTCTTCAGGAACTTCGATCGTGAAGTTTCCGTCCATATCAGTAATGGTCCCGACGGTCGTTCCCTGGATTGAAACGTTTGCTCCGGCGATAGGGCCAAATTGGTCGGAAACAACACCTTTAACGGTTTTCTGCTCTTGTTGGACCTTGGCAACGATATCCATCTCTTTCGGACGAAGGATAATTTGTTTCTCATTTACCTTGTACTCGACATTGGTGGATTTGAAGACTTTCTTTAGGATGGATTCGATCGTCTCATTGTCGAATTTTACATTGACTTTTCTGTCTACATTTACCAGCTCATTGTTATAAATAAAATGGAATTCAGAGTTTTCCTCTATTTTGTTCAATACATCTTCTATCGAAACGTTGTTCATTTCTATAGAAAGACGTGCAGATTGCGAATATAGACTATTTGCATTTGCTGCACTAAGAAAGCAGGTTAAACATAAAGCGGCGATTTTCATACGCGTAGGAATTTGAGGAGACAAGTCGAAATATGACCTGAAACCTTTTTGTTTTGATGTAATTTTCATAACTTTACATTATCAAATTTAATTAGGTAGTTATATGACTTAATTAGACAATTATCATTCGTCAGGTGAGATTTTCGGATTGATAATTATTTTTGATCACGGGATGGGAAGATGTTGCAAGCATCTTTCCATCTTTTTGATTCAGATGTGTGTAGCAGCTATGTCTTCATGGTATTTCAATTTTTGTGTTAATCATTCATTTCTGTTTATTACGGCTATTAGACGTAGGAGACAAAAAATCCCCTACGCCAAAATGCAATTTTTTTATCTTGCTTCGATAATAACGGTCCGACGGGTATAAGAATAGTCGCTGGCCTGTTTCGGTTCGATCATTGTGCACTTGATAGGAGCAGTCTTTTCGAGCAGTTGCCGATTCGTCTTGCCTGGGCGATCACCGTGCATAAGAGCCAGGGGCTTACGTTCAGCCGTGTCGTGGTGGATTTGACTGGTGGTGTGTTTGCTGGTGGCCAGACATATGTCGCTTTAAGTCGTTGTACGTCTCTGGAAGGGCTGGTGCTGAAAAGCCGGATTTCTCCGCATGATATCTTTGTGCGGAAAGAGATCGTCCAGTTCAGCCAGATGTTTAATGACCGGCAGTTGATTGAAAAAAGTTTGCGTGAAAGTGAGGCGGAATTGTTGTATGCACGTGCCGCCCGTTGTTTTAAATCCGGCAATGTGAAAGAGATGGTTGAGGCTTTCGCTGCTGCTGTCAGTAAGCGGAATGAGCTGGAAAAGCCAGAAGTGCAACGGTTGCTCCGTATGAAATTGCAAACTATGAACACTCAACGGGCGCAGATCAAGAAACTCCGGGAGGAGATACACGCCCAGCGGGAGATTCAGAAAGAATATGCCCACGAATACTATTTGATGGGGAATGAATGTATTACGAAAGCGCATGATCCGAATGCAGCTATTCGCTCTTTCGACAAAGCGCTCAAGCTTTATCCTGAGTTTGTGGATGCTTGGGTACGTAAAGGAGTGACCCTTCTCGATATGGGTGACGGTTTCCAGGCGGTTACTTGCCTGAACGAAGCCGTGCGACTGAACCCGAAATCATTTAAAGCGCGTTATAATCGTGGAAAATCTTATCTTCAACTGAAATATTACGACGAAGCCGTTTCTGACTTTATGAAAGCTGTCGACCTGAAACCGAAGCACGCTGCAGCCCATGAATATCTTGCCGAAGCATTTCTGCATATAGGGGAGGAAGAGTTGGCTCGGCAGCATCAGGATATTGCCGATGATCTTCGTAATGGGGATGAAAATTAATAAGTTGTCATTGATTTTATACAGAAATATAATAAAAGCGTGATTATAAGGTTGTATCTTTGTGATGCAATGTTAAATTTTGTAGAGGGTATTCATTAAAAACAAATTTCTGTATGAAAAAAGTTATCTGCTTTTTTGTATGTGTTTTGATATGCATAGGGTTCTCCGTAAAAGCTCAGGTGACAACTTCCGTACTGAGCGGAAAAATTATCGACGATCAAAATGAGTATGTGATAGGAGCTACGGTGGTAGCGGTACACGAACCATCCGGAACCATGTATGGTGCGGTAACGAATGTGGATGGCCGTTACACGATCCAGGGAATGCGTACCGGAGGACCCTATAAAGTGGAGATTTCCTATGTCGGTTATAAAAAGGCTATTTTTACGGATATCAGGTTGGAATTGGGCAATACATATGTCCTGAATGCGACCTTGTATCCCAGTTCGGAGCAATTGGGAGAAGTGGTAGTCACTGCTGATGCAAAAGCGAATATCGGTGCATCCGAAAATTTCTCTACAGGAAGGATACAGGAGACTCCGACGGTCGACCGCAATATATATGATGTCGTAAAGAATATGCCGATGGCTATGACCTCCAAAAACGGAGGGATCACGTTTGCCGGCTCCAATAACCGTTATAACAGTTTCCAGATCGACGGTACGGTGAGCAATGATGTTTTCGGGCTGGCTCCGTCGGGTACAAACGGTGGTCAGACGAATGCCAATCCGATTTCGATGGATGCCATCCAGGAAATCCAAGTGGTGGTCGCTCCTTTCGATGTTCGCCAAAGCGGTTTTACCGGAGGTGGCATCAACGCTATTACCAAACAGGGAAACAACACATACCATGCATCGGTCTATTCTTATTTTACGAATGAAGGTCTTTACGGAAAGTACAATGCTTATAAAGATAACATAAAGGATAAATTGACGGAACAGTCCACAAAAACTTTTGGCGGGACGTTGAGTGGTCCGATCATCAAAGACAAGCTGTTTTTCTTTGCCAATGCAGAAAACCGTAAGGAATCTTATCCCTCCCGTTTCTATGCCGGATATGACGAGAAAGGCTTTTCTACCGATATGGCACAGAAAATAGCCGATAAGTATGAAGAATATACCGGAATCCGTGAGAGTTTCGGATCACGCGATGTAGATCAGAGGGCCTTTAATTTCTTAGGACGTATCGACTGGAATATCGACCGGAACAATAAACTGGCTTTCCGTTATCAGTATAATAACTCATACGATGACATTTTCAGCCCGTCAAGCACGACCTACTTCTTTAACGGGAGTGGTTACCGGATGAAAAATAAGACGAATTCGTTTGTGGCCGAGTGGAACTCCCATTGGAGCGATGTCTTGTATAACGAGTTCCGTGCAGGTGTTACGACAGTCCGGGATGAACGCCAGGTGGCTTACCAAGGGCCGAACGTAAAGATTAACGGTAGCGATAACAGCGGAACAAACAATACGACGGTCAATATCGGTACGGAGTATTCTTCAGGAGCAAACGCCCTGGATCAGGATATTTACACATTTGAGGACAATCTTTCCTGGTATAAGGGAAATCATACTTTTACCTTCGGTACGCACAATGAAATATTCCGGATGAAGAACCTCTTTATTCAGGCCGTTACCGGCTCATGGGAGTTCGGTTCGATGGACGCATTCTTGAATGACAGTCCTTCCAAATATGTATTCAAGTATACGGACCCCGATGTGACGGGCGGTAACTATCGCTATACGCCTATTATTAAAGCTGGTCAGTTTGGCTTCTATGCACAGGACAAATGGGATGTTGCCGATAATTTTTCGCTGACTTACGGTTTACGTTTTGATATCCCTTTGTTGTTTAATGATCCGACAGTCAATAATGAATTCAATGAATATGCCGCAAGCAAAAATATTAAGGAAAGAGTAGGAGAAATGCCCGGCGCCAAAGTGATGGTATCTCCCCGTCTGGGATTCCGCTGGTATACGGACGATAGCCGGACCACCTTGATTCGTGGTGGACTGGGGTTGTTTACGGGGCGCGTTCCTTTTGTATGGCTTTCCAATGCTTATAATAATACCGGGGTTGAGCAGAAAGGTACGACTATCTTTGCTTCCGGTTCGACTTCCGCCCCTTCGTTGGGACAATATGCGGATGATCCGATCGGAGCCATGAATTCCCAAAAGGGAAATCCTGCGACCCCCGATATCGTGACCGTGTCCAAAGACTTTAAATATCCGCAGGTTTTCCGTGTGAACTTGGCATTGGAACGTGTCTTGCCCGGTGATGTGAAGATGACTTTGGAAGGGCTATATTCCAAAACATTCAATAACGTATATTTTGAGAACCTGGCATTATCGAGCAATGCCAAAGTCTATGCCGTTCCGGGTGTGGAAACTTCCGCCACTCCTTATTACTCCGTAGATAAGAAGTATTTCAGTATTACCAATCTGAAAAATACGAATATGGGATATACCTATTCTCTGTCCGTCTTGTTTGAAAAGAGCTTCCATTTCGGTTTGGACTTGGCTGCGTCTTATACGTTCGGGCATTCCAAATCGGTGTATGACGGAACCTCTTCTGTGGCTTATTCCAACTGGAAATATAATTATGCGGTAGATTCCAATAACCCTGGTCTGGCTTATTCCATGTTCGATATCCCTCACCGTGTGATGGTTTCTGTCGGTTATCGGACTCCCCGCTATGCCAAAGGCTTCATGGCAACTACCGTCTCTCTTGTCTATAACGGCTACGTGGGGCAGCGTTACAGTCTGACGATGAACGAATCTTACTACGATGCCGAGAAAAAGAAAACGGTCTATATCGACTACAACGGTGACGGCTGGGGTGGAAACTCATTGCTTTATATCCCGACTGAAGACGAACTGCAGAAGATGGACTTCAAGACAGAAGAAGACCGTCGGAAGTTTGACGAATGGATCGAAGGCGACAGCTATGCAAAGAAACATCGTGGAGCGTACGCCATGCGTAACTCCAATTCGGCTCCGTGGGAAAACCGGGTCGACCTGCATGTGGCGCAGGATATCTTCGTGCTGAAAGACCGTGGCAGCAAATTCCAGGTGACATTCGACGTTACGAACTTTGCCAATATGTTGAATAAGAAATGGGGAACCACTTACACCGCAGCTTATAACGTAATGCCTTTGCAGGTAATCGGCAGTAAGAAGGGTGAAGATGGCAACTACACAAACACATATGCTTATAATTCGAGGAATACGATCACCAAGAATGATGTTTTGTCTCGCTGGCATGCCCAGATCGGTTTTAAATATATTTTCTAAACCTATATGTATAGATTTCAGACATTCATATTAGTAAGTCTCTTTTCGATAATCTGTTTGTCGATAGCCGGATGTACGGCTCACTCGAAGAAGGAACGCTACGTCGTAGTCCTGTCTATGGACGGTTTTCGTTCGGATTATCCGTCGCATGCACATACGCCGACGCTCGATTCATTGGCCTGCGTTGGGGTGAAGGCTGCTTTTCGTCCCAGCTTTCCGAGTGTGACTTTCCCGAACCATTACAGTATGGCGACAGGCTTGCATCCGGATCATCATGGATTGGTGAATAATTTCTTTTATGCCCCCGATCTGGATAGCGTCTATGTGATGGGAAATCCGAATCCAGCCTTTTTCGGAGGAGAGCCGATCTGGAACACGGCGGAAAAGCAGGGTGTCCGAACCGCCTCGTTCTATTGGGTCGGTAGTGAATATCCGATACAGGGACGCCGGCCTTCCATCTGGAAACCGTTCGATAAGAATGTTCCTTTTTCTGACAGGGCGGATTCGGTGATTGCCTGGTTGCAACTGCCGGAGGAAGTCCGCCCGCACCTGATCATGTGGTATATGGAAGAACCGGACGGAGTCGGGCATAGGGCAACCCCCGATTCGTCGGCAACCCTTTCAACGGTTGAACATTTGGACCGTATATTAGGTGACTTCTTTGCTGAAGCCCGTAGGCTGGATATCTTTGACCAGATTGATTTTATCGTCCTGTCTGATCATGGCATGGCAACTTATTATCCGGAGAATTATGTGAATCTGAACGATTATCTGCCTCGCGACAGTTTCGATTATGTTTTCGACGGAGTGCCGACTTTGCTTTATCCGAAACCGACTTATACAGATAGCGCTTATGCAATCCTGAAGCGTGTACCTCGTGTAACGGTTTGGAGAAAGAATGAGATTCCGGAAAAGTTCGTGTATGGAAAGAATCCGCGTATAGGCGATCTGTTCGTATTACCGGATATCGGGACGTATCTGCAATTCCGCCCCGAATCGTGTCCTGTATTCGCGGCTACACATGGATATGATAACTTTGCTCCGGAAATGGAGGCCATCTTCTATGCTGCAGGGCCTTCCTTCAAACAGAATGTCGAGCTGCCGGTGATGGCGAATGTCAATTTGTATCTGATAATTGCCCGCTTGCTGGATCTGCAGCCGGCTCCTAATGATGGAGATAGCGTGGTTGTTTCAACATTGTTCAGATAAGTATAATTTGCTTTCATCTGAGTGTAAGCGGACTTGGAAGGCCACTATTTAAGTGGCAATAACCATACTTCTATTGCAAAACCGCTTAACCATAGACCTTTTGCCCTTAGTCAAAAGCTCTTTCGACTAAGGGCGAAAACCTTTTTGCCTTTGGTCGAAAAGCAAAAGAGTAGTAGTCTTGGTTATAAATCTCAGTGTATATGTTTGTTAGTTTGGGTTGTTACGTCCTTATTTTTCACTAATATATAGTTGTGGATATAAAGCGGGAGGTGGCATGGTCAACTTGAATCAGGACGAGACACGTTTGTTCATAACCTGAAAAAGAAAAAGCCCGCAAATGAACTGCGAGCTTCTTGTAGTGCGTCCGGGGTTCGAACCCGAGTTTCCGCCGTGAGAGGGCGGCGTCCTAGACCACTAGACGAATGCACCGGGTAGTCTTTGTTTGACGTTGCGAAATTAGTAAATATTTTATTCCGATGTATCATTTGGAGAAATTTTTTTGAAGAAAATGTTTGTCTCCTGTCATTTTGGTATCCAAATTCTATGTGTCTCCACTAAAAGGCGTTAAAAGAGGTGTCAAATTCGTTTGTATTTCATTTGCGTTCAAGTTTATTTATTCTACCTTTGCCTTCTGTTATTGAACAATATACTATTGAACAATTACTAATACCAGTATTAAAATAACTAATATTATGGCAGAATTAAAAGAAAAACTTTTCTCAGAATTCGCACCTGTGTCTACTGAAGAGTGGATGGCGAAGATTACGGCCGACCTGAAAGGGGTTCCGTTTGAGAAAAAGCTTGTTTGGAAGACAGGCGAAGGATTTAATGTGAATCCTTTCTATCGTGCAGAAGACATCGAAGGTTTGAAGACTACCGAGTCTCTTCCCGGTGAATTCCCTTATGTTCGCGGAACAAAGAAGGACAACGATTGGAAGGTGCGCCAGAACATCGAAGTCACCTGTTTCAAAGGTGCTAATGAAAAAGCCCTTGACATCCTGAATAAGGGTGTGACGTCTCTTGGCTTCATCATTAAGGGAAGCGACGTAAACGCTGAAAACATTGCTACCTTACTTGACGGGATTTGTCCTGAGTGTGTGGAACTGAATTTCAATACTTGCAACTGCAAGGCTGAAATGCTGATCGGTATTCTCGCTGACTATTTCAAAGGCAAAGGCGCAGACCTGGAAAAATGCAAAGGGTCTGTAAACTACGACCCGTTCAAGAAACCTCTGGTAAAAGGTAAGGAAAATGAAAACTGGGTGGAAGCTGCTGCCGCTGTGCTCAAAGCGGGTGCTGCTCTGCCGGGTTACAAAGTATTGGCAGTGAATGCCTTCTACTTCAACAATGCAGGTGCTTATATCTCTCAGGAGTTGGGATATGCATTGGCTTGGGGAAACGAACTGCTGGCTAAGCTGACCGAGGCAGGCCTGGACGCTACGGAAGTGGCCAAGAAGATCAAATTCAATTTCGGTATCAGCTCCAACTACTTCATGGAAATCGCCAAGTTCCGTGCCGCTCGTTGGCTGTGGGCAGAAATCGTTGCCGCCTACAACCCTGCTTGCCAGTGCGCTTGCAAGATGCATGTTCATGCACAGACTTCGGAATGGAACATGACGGTTTATGATGCCCACGTAAACTTGCTGCGTTCACAGACGGAAGCCATGTCTGCTGCTCTTGCCGGTGTCGATTCGATCACGGTTCGTCCGTTCGACAAGACTTATCAGACTCCGGACGACTTCTCCGAACGTATAGCCCGCAACCAGCAGTTGTTGTTGAAGGAAGAATGTCATTTGGATAAGGTTGTCGATCCTTCTGCCGGTTCTTATTATGTGGAAGTTTTGACAAACTCTCTGGCTGATGTAGCCTGGAAGTTGTTCTTGGAAGTGGAAGATAAGGGCGGTTTTGGTGCGGAAGTCGCTTCCGGCGAAATCCAGAAAGCAGTTAATGCATCCAACGAAGCCCGCAAGAAAGCAGTCGCTACCCGTCGTGAAATCCTGTTAGGAACCAACCAGTTCCCGAACTTCAACGAAGTGGCTGCCGAAAAGATCCAGAACGAAGCTGCCGGTTGCTGCTGTGGTGGTGGTCACAATTGCGGTGAAGCGACTATCACGGCTCTCGATTTCTCACGGGGTGCTTCGGAATTTGAAGCTTTGCGTCTGGCAACGGAAAAGAGCGGCAAGACTCCGAAAGTATTCATGCTGACGATCGGTAACCTGGCTATGCGCCTGGCTCGTTCTCAGTTCTCAAGCAACTTCTTTGCTTGTGCAGGATATAAGGTAATTGATAACTTAGGCTTCGATACGGTTGAGGCTGGTGTTGAGGCTGCTGTCAA
>ENA-ORMR01001630-ORMR01001630.1-human-gut-metagenome-genome-assembly--contig:-NODE-1630-length-16433-cov-2.769691_pt1 | contig 16433 bp, 16 predicted proteins | sample MGYA00242107_ERZ509003 | MGnify/ENA primary metagenome ERZ509003 (study PRJEB26280, sample SAMEA2338699) | human gut metagenome | biome: human gut; feature: human-associated habitat; material: faeces... | reverse complement strand
GCTGTCCACAGTCAGGGCAAAAGGCAGTGCACCGGAATTGATCTGGCGGGCCATCTTGACCACGTCCTCCTGCGTGAAGGGATTGGACGCGGAACTGGTGATGATGGCAGCACCATCGGTGATGGCCGCATTGACCGTTGCGGTGCTCACGTTCTGATCATCCAGCCAGATGCTGATGGTTCCACTGCTCTGGTAGAGCTCCGTGGTGGCATCCCCGAAGGCCTTGGCACCCTCGTCGTTGAACTTGAGGGCCACATAATATTCGGATGTACTGCCGCTCACCGGACCGTACTGAGCAGCGGCGCTCTCGACCATGGAACCGTCCAGGATCAGTTCGCCGTCTGCACTGCTCCCCTTGCGGAAGGTCAGGTAGGCGGTGCTGCCGATCTCTTCAATGGCGGCTTCGGGGTCAAAATCGGTCTCGCCGGACTGCCACGGAAACTCCAGAATCAGGCGGTCGGAGTCATAATCCACATACAGCTCGTAGTCGGTCACATTCAAGCCGACCAGACGATTCTCGATGACCAGCTGGGCAGCGTCCAGCTGATCATCGGTGGCATCGTAGTTGTCCGAGGGGGCAAACGTTACGTTGACACCGCCCTTGATATCCACGCCAAAGCGGATATCCTGCGCTCCCTTGATGTAGGTCTTGGTCACATCACCGTACTTGACTGCGACGCCAAAGAATGCCGTATAGACGAACGCCGCGATCAAAAGCACAGTGAGGACAAGTTGCCATGCTTTGCCTTTAGTTTTCATATGAATCGGGAAACCTCCAAATATAATAAGAAGCTGTTTTCATAACCATTGCACACCGCCTGAACTGCCTTTTGGCGCACTCTGGCTATGAAAACAACTTCCAAATCCCCGCTGCGCCGTCAGAACGGCAGCACAGCGGAGATCTTATGCGATGAATCAGGCGTTCTCAGCCAGCAGCTTCTCGACTGCGGCCAGACGGACGCAGACACAGAGCAGGTCGGACGCAGTCTCCACTTCGTCCAGGCTGGGATAAGTGGGCGCGATGCGCAGATGGGCATCGTCCGGGTCCTTGTGATAGGGGTAAGCGGAACCTGCGCCGGTGAGGGTCAGGCCGCAGTCCTTGCACAGCTGGGCCACACGCTTGGCGCAGCCGGGCATGACGTAGAGGCTGATGAAGTAGCCGCCCTTCGGAGCAAACCAAGAGGCAATGCCCTTGCCTGCAAGCTCTTCGTTAAGCGTTTTGATAACGATATCAAATTTAGGCTTAAGGATTGCCGCATGCTTTTTCATATGATTGAGCACGCCGTTTGCATCGCCGAAGAAAACAACATGACGGTGCTGATTCATTTTATCATAGCTGATGACCTGAGCACTGAGGCGTGATTTAATCATTTTGATATTATTATCGCTTGCGATTATTGCAGAAATGCCTGCGCCGGGGAAAGTGATTTTTGAAGTTGAGCAAACTTCAACAACCATATCGTCGTTGCCGTATTCGGGAAGCACATCAAAAATGTTGAGCAACTTATCGCCGTCCTCAACCAAATCATGAACGCAATAAGCATTATCCCAAACAATTCTGAAATCCTCGGCTGCGGGTTTAAGAGCCGCAATTCTGCGAACAACATCATCGCTGAAAGTGATGCCCTGCGGGTTTGAATACTTGGGAACGCAGAACATACCTTTAACCGAAGGATCTTTAACAAGCTCCTCAATCGCATCCATATCGGGGCCGTCCTGCTTCATATCAACATTTATCATTTCAATTCCGAAATGCTCAAGAATTGTGAAATGGCGGTCATATCCCGGAACGGGGCAAAGAAATTTAACCTTATCAAGCTTGCACCAGGGAGTGCTGCCTGCGCCGTGAGTGTAGCACTGCGAAACATAATCAAACATAAGATTAAGGCTTGATGTGGGGCCAACGATAACATTTTCGGGTTTAACGCCCATCAAATCGGCAAAAAGCTTTTTACAGCTCGGAATACCGTCAAGCATACCGTAATTTCTTACATCAACGCCGTCTGAAACATAATCGGCAACATCATTAAGAGCAACGGAAAGATCAAGCTGCTCCTTGCAAGGCTTGCCGCGGCTCATATCAAGCTTAAGGCCGCGCGCCTTAAATTCATTATATCTTTCTTCAAGGGAAGCTTTTTCCGAAAGAAGCTCTTCCCTGCTCATTTCTGCATAAGTTTTCATATTGCACAACTCCTTTTCCCGAATATTTTATCACTATTTAAAGGGCAATTCAATGTATAAAATGATTAGAAAGAGGCTTTAAAAAGCACATAAAACTATAAAATATGCCACATACGACGGACATATGTTTTTCAGCTGCGGACAATAGACACTTTTTACAATTGTTCGATATTTTGAAAAAAGCCGCTCAGCATGCCGCCGATTCAATAAACCATTTTGATTCTTCAAGAAAAAGATATGTTTCCATTCCCATTATTGAGCAGGTATATCTAATCCCCGCTCCGCCGCTTTTAAGAGATGCTGCAGGGCGAATATCGCGCACTTTATCTATTTCGTATTTTTCATCGTCAAGCTTAATCATAAAGGGAATTATTTTGCCCTCCGTATCGAATTTTGCAAGCACTTCAACATATTTTTTAATCATAATCAGCACATTCCTTTCCAAGTTTTAAAACTTCCGAGCGACTGCTGCTCGGGCTTTTCCTTTGAGGCTTTTAAATCATCCTTACAAAGCAGTGAGGCACGCAAAACCGCCGAATCGCCGAAGCGGCGGCGAATATCATCCATCGTGTGCTCCACCTTTTCCAGCTTTTCGTGGCGCTTTGCATTGCCGGATAAATCGAATTGCAAAAAATCGTCGCCGAAATCGGAAACCGAAACGCCCACGCTGCGCACCGGCTTTACCCAATCGTAATTTTGAACAAACAGCGCCATGGCTTCGTCGAGAATTTCCGCGGAAACATTGCTGCAGGCGGCAAGCTGCCCTTGGCGGGTGAAGCTTTTTAAATCCTTGTCGCGAACATAAATCGTGACCGTTTTGCCCTTTACACCCTGCCTTCTGAGCCTTTGGGCAACGCTTTCGCAAAGCATCATCATCACTGCCTTAACATCTGCATTATTAACCATATCGCGCGGCGTGGTGGCTGAATTGCCAATGCTTTTTGCACCCTGCTCGTCATCAACGCGGGCAACCGGCGAGGCGTTAAGCCCGTTTGCGTTGCGATAAAGCATTTCACCGTTTTTGCCGAAAACGGAGCGCAAAAGGCCGCAATCCGAATTTGCGATATCCCCAACGGTATATATACCGTAGGAATTTAATTTTTTCGCCGTTGATCTGCCCACAAAAAGCAAATCCGAGCAAGGGCTTTTCCACACAATATCCTTATAATTTTCCTTATTTATAACGGTTACGGCATCGGGCTTTTTATAATCCGAGCCGAATTTAGCAAAAATCTTATTCCACGAAACGCCAACGCTGACGGTGATTCCGAGTTCAAACTTAACACGGCGGCGGATTTCGTTTGCAATTTCCTCGCCGCTTTGGCGGCAGCCCGTAACATCTATCCAATTTTCATCCAGCCCGAAAGGCTCGATATATTCGGAATAATCCTTATATATTTTGCGCGCCATATTTGAAAAGCGAACATAAAGCGGAAAGTTCGGCGGAACCACCACAAGCTCAGGGCATTTTTGCCTTGCCTGCCAAATCGGCTCGGCGGTTTTTATTCCGTATTTTGAAGCGATTTCGTTTTTCGTTAAAATTATACCGTGGCGATCCTCAACACTGCCGCCAACGGCAACGGGCTTATTGCGTATTTCGGGGCGATGCAAGCATTCCACCGAAGCATAAAACTTATTGCAATCAACATGCAAAACCGTGCGTTCCAATTAATTTCATCTCTTTTTTGCTCATATCGAACATTTGTTCTATTATAACTCAAAGAAGAACAAAAGTCAACATTTCGGCGCAGAAAAGCACAGGTAAATTTAACCGTGCCGCGATTATTGGGCTTGACTAAATCACAGCAATAAATTATACTGAAACCGATAGATTGAGAGGTACACCAAATGGCAATTTGCGATATTGCAGGGCTTAAAGTTGATATAAAGAATATTAAAGGGCGCACCGAAAAACAGGCCGTACCCTATTATTCCGCAAGCCAAAGCGAAAATCAAAAAGCAGACATCACAATAAATGTGACTCCCGAAAGAATTAAGGCTGCAATGGCCGAGCATCCCGAGCTTAACAGCGACGATTGGGAATATATGCTTACCGGCAGTGATTTTTACACCGCGCTCATTGATTTTGACGGCATATTGCTCCATTCCTCCTGCGTGGCGGTGGACGGCGTTGCATATGCCTTTTCGGCAGACAGCGGCACCGGCAAATCAACGCACACGCAGCTTTGGCTGAAGCATTTCGGAGATCGCGCTCACATAGTAAATGACGATAAACCGGCAATCAGATTTATAGACGGTAAAGTTTATGCATGCGGCACGCCGTGGAGCGGAAAATACGATTATTCCACACCGGAAATATTGCCTCTCGGCGGAATTTGCTTTCTTGAAAGAAGCAAAACAAACCAAATAAAAAAAGCAGACACATCAAAAGCAATATATAACATTTTTTCACAAACCGTGCGAAAGCTCGGCCCTTCAAAAATGGAAAAGCTTTTTGATGTGCTTGAGAAAATATTTGCAAATGTGCCGATATGGGAGCTTGGCTGCAATATCAGCGATGAAGCCGTGCTCACCTCATACAACGCAATGAAGCCAAAGGAGTGATTTTATGCTTTCGATTATTCTTAATTCCGCGCTTGGAGTTATTTTTGCCGTAACCGCCGTGCTTTCTTTCTGCGGCAAAAGCGCAAATTTAATTGCCGGCTACAACACAGCAAGCGAAGAAGAAAAAGCAAAATACGATGAAAAGAAGCTTTGCAACGGGCTCGGCATCATCACGGCAATAATAGCCGTGCTTGAATTTTCATTTGCGTTTATTTCATACCTTGTGCTTCGCGGCACAATCGCAATGGGCTCAATGCGGATTTTCATTGCCGTTTACATGGTTATAATCATCGCCGCCGTTGCGGCATACATAGCCTACACGAACACCAAATGCAAAATAAAATAAAATAAAATTGATACAATGAGATTGACAAAACGTTGATAAAACAGTATGATTTTAATGTATCAAAAAAATAAAAAAGAGGAAATGATATAAATGGTAGTATATGAATTGATTCCTAAATTAATAAGAGCAGCATTAAATAATGATAAGAAGGCTGTAGAATCGATTTCTCTCATGATAGGGAGAAAAATAAAAAAAGAGTATCCTCAAATAGCATCGGAAATTATGCAAATAACCGCCAATAGCAGTGTGGGGGCTGACACATTGAGAACATTGGATTTGACTCCCGCTCCAGTTGATAGAGAAACTCGAAGCCAATTGGTGAAGGTAGAAGAACCGATAATGGTAGAAGAACCGATATTATCGCCAGAGGTTTGGCATCAACTAAAGGATTTTTTGCTAGAACGCGAATTGTTGGAAAGATTTTTGGAAGAGGATATTGTTCCACCTAATAGTATATTATTGAGCGGAAAACCAGGGGTAGGTAAAACGTATATAACAAAATGGCTTTCTTATAAACTTAATTTACCAATAGTGACGGTTGATTTGGCAACATCGATATCAAGTTACTTGGGTAGAAGTGGACAAAATATAAAAAGTATATTTGACTATGCTAAATCCCAAAATGTTATTTTGTTTTTGGATGAGTTAGATGCTATTGCAAAAAGAAGAGATGATATGGGAGATTTAGGAGAACTTAAACGGTTGGTAAATGTCCTTCTGAAAGAATTGGAAGAATGTCCGGTTACTTGTGTGATTGTAGGTGCTACTAATCACCCAGAGATATTGGATAAAGCAATATGGAGGCGATTCGACAGGAATATAGAAATCCCTATGCCTGGAAAGGAAGAACGCAGGAAACTTGTTGAGAGAACATTGGGTAATAAGTTCGGTGAGATGAAAAGTGATACAATAAAGTTCATTGTTGGAAATACAGAAACTGTTTCTGCTTCTGAAATTTGTAAACTATGTGAACATATAAAGCGTCAGATGGTGATGAATCGCGATGACAAGCCAGATATACTTGCTTTGAGAGAGTGCTGCCGCATAATTGAATTAAAAGATCGAAATGAAAAAGTTCAATTATGTAAGCGGATAAAGAATGAATTTCCAGAATTATCGTTGAGAGATATTTCAAATATTACTATGATTTCATCGGCATCAGTTGGAAGATATATAAAGGAGTGATGATATGGAAAAAGGAAAATATCCCATTATTGCAAATGGAGAATTATATGTAGAGCCGATTAGTAAAAAAATGAATTTTCCACCTAAAGAATGGCCGCATGATTATAACGACGCAAAAATAAATATTTGCAATGATTTGAATAATATCAAAAAGAAGATCGAAGATAAAGAAGAAATATTTTTGGATGAAAAAGTTCTGTGTATTCGATTGGAGCCTAAATTGGAAGCAAAATCATATGTTCCAGATTCTTTGATGATATCGGAAGACATGCAGATTATAGGTGGAAGAAAATATGCCTTTGTAGATGAAAATGGCGAAAAAAAAGATGCAAAATTGTATTTTGTCAAGGCAAAAAATGCAGGAATAGATAAATTAGAAAAAACACTGAGAAATGGAAGTAAGGATACTGTCGAAAAATGGAGAAGACAGATACAGTCTATAAAGAATATAGACCTGCTAAGTAGCGAGGAGAAGGTTCAGGGATTGACAGAGGATTGGACGAAAGGAACAATAGAAATTGTTCTTCATCCTTTGGAAAATAGTGTCCAGAAAATGATAGATGCATTTATGGAAATTTCAGGTTTATCTTCAAATGAAATAAAGGTAAAAAGCTATGAAAAAGGTTTAACTTTTATCAGTGCAGTTTGCGATCGGGAAATAATAGCAGCTATTGAAAAGTTTAATCCATTGAGGTCTTTGCACCCTATGGGAGATATTGATCTTGAACCAATGCGAATGGTGCAGGAAGTGGAAGGCCCTAGGCCGGCAAAAAAGAAAATGCGTTCTAATATAACAGTAGGAATGTTTGACGGTGGTATAATTGAAGATCATGTCTTGTTAAAAGGTTATGCAAAGGAAAATGATGTAGTAAATACAACGGCCACATCAAATTCGTTACAACATGGGAATTCAGTGTGTGGAGCTATATTGCATGGTCACTTAGGTGGAAAAACCCCATCAGATGAATTGAAAAATCCCTCTGTATTCGTAGAGTCATTTAGAGTGTTGCCAGCTGAAACACAGATAACGAGTACACGAGATGCTGAATCGGTACATGGAATGTACGAAACTATTGATCAAATTGAAGCTGTTGTAGCTGAACGTAAAGATATAAAATTATATAACTTATCATTTGGTCCTAAAGAACCGATTTTGGATGATAATATAAGTCGATTTACATATGCATTGGATCGTCTGACATATAATGTAGAGGAAGGAGAAATTAACCCGCTTTTTTGTACTGCTGTCGGTAATGATGGTAATAGAGGGGAGTATTTGAACCGTATTCAAACCCCGTCTGATATGGTAAATGGACTTGCGGTGGGAGCATATACATATAATTTGTTTGGTGAAAAAATCAGAGCAGATTATAGCAGTGTAGGTCCTGGAAGAGAAGGAGCGAAAACAAAACCTGATTTGTTAGAGTTTGGTGGCAGTCAGGAACGGCCGTTCATTGTTGTTGGAAGAGGTAATGATAAGGTTGGTATTAGTGCAGGGACAAGTTTGGCAACTCCTGTAGCAACGGGAAAAATTGGTCAGATGATGGCACATTCACCATCAATTACTCCGCATTTGGGACGAACATTATTGATTCATAATGCGACCTCTATGTCTGGGGTGCGGGATAATGAATGTGGATATGGATTTGGTAAAGAGGATGTTGATGATATTTTAAAATGTATTGGAAATAAAGTGACAATACTATATTCGGGAGATTTGCCTGCTGCGAGTACGGTTAAATTACCTATTTTTTCACCTGGAGTTAATCAATCAACAGGAAATGTGAGTGTTATATGGACGATAACAACTATTGTTAATCCGGATATAACAGATACGGATGCATATACCAATAACTGTATAGAAGATACATTTTATCCTAACAGTGCGGTGTTTAACTTTTTGAAAAAAGGGAAAAAGACAATAAAGCTAAATCTTACAAAAACAGAAGATGCACAGCAGATGGAAAAATTATTGGAGCAAGGATATAAAATGTCGGAATTACCTGTAAGTGGTGCTGCAAAAAAAGATAAAAGTGAGAATGCACTTAGAAATAAAGATTTAAAATGGGATACTGTTATAAAGAAAACCAAATCTATGAGAGCAACATCATTGTTAAACCCATTTTTAACATTGCATGCGATTGGAAGAAATGGGTATGAGCATGAAAATATTAAGTATTTTGTAGCAGTTACTATTGAAGCCAAAGGGTATAAAGGGAATTTGTATGATAATATACTACAGACATACTCTAACTTGTTGCCGATAGAAATCCATAATGTGAACAAAGTTATGGTTCCTGTTGAATAAATGAAAAAAAATCAATTGGAGTGTTTTCCGATTGATTTTTTTATGTATAATTATGTCATGAACAGTTTTTGTATTATTATCCATGAGAGGTGCTAGTATGGGATATGAAATAGAGTTTAAATTAATTGATATAAAAGATATAAATAAAATTCAATGTGTCGAAGAAACAGAAGGTCCCTTTGGAGATGATGTTAAAGTTGTATGTAGACATGATATTACAGATGAATATTGCAAAACTATAATGCAGAGAGCAATGACGAGAATAGCTATAGAATGTGAGTGGCGTTATATTGGATGTACAGAAAGAATAGGTCATCATGAGTTTGAAGTATCAGGACCAGTAAATAAGTACATAGTAATATTCCAACAAGATACATATGAATGGAATGTGCAATTAACGGTAGAAATAGGATATAAGAATTCATGTCATAAAAGCGAACAAAGTTATGATGCTTTTTTGGAAAAATTGAAACTTGCTATTAAAAATAGCATGGTACGAGATTGGTATAAATGTGTGTGGATTAGTGATAGCCAATCTTTATGGTTATCAAGAGAAGTTTATTCAGAAATCTATATGGCAGAAAATGAACTTCGAGCATTTGTAAGTAAAGTGATGATTGATAATTTTGGGGCTGAGTGGCATGATAGACCAGAGTTTTCCAAGTTAAGTGCCAGTATTGAATTAAATGCAGATAATGTGAAAAGAAATGTTCCTAATTTTGCCAATATTGATGTGAATTTGTATACGGTCACTTTAGAAGGGCTGATGGATACTGTACAGTCAGATATATATACTGACGCCATGTCATCTGATTCAGAAGTTCAAAAGAGAATTAAAAGTAAAATTTTTTCAACAACCCAATTGGATAAAATGAAATCTGCATTGGATTTTCTGAGAAATCAATACACTAAAAAATACAATATTTGGGACAAGTTTTTTATTCCTTTTATTGATAAGCCGGAGGAATTCCAAACCTCATTAACAAGTTTTATAGCGAATAGGAATCATGTTGCACACAATAAATTGTTGGATTATTCCGCAAAAGAGAAAATGTTATATGACACTCATGTGTTTAGAGGTTATATAAAGGAAGCTGTTAGAAAATTCGATAGTGAAAATCGTTCTGAAGAAGTAGAAGAGACTTTGCAAGCTATAGAGGATCAAAAAGAATATGAACGAGAAGCACATTTAGAAATAGTACAGTCTGAAGCAGGAATATCAATAAGGGATAGAAAAAAGATATTGGCTTTATTTAGAGAAGTGATAAGGGATATTTATAGAGATATACATGAAATTCTATACTTTAATGAAGTGTTGGATGTTAACGAAATAAACTCTCTAAAAGATGAAATGGATGAACAGCTTTTGTTTACAATATTTAATGGACGGCAGGAACTTTTAAATGTATATGGACTGGTAGATATTGATGATTCTGAGGGAGCAACAAGTGTACTGAAAATAAGTGTAGTTGGAGGAAATGATGAAGATGTTGCTACTGAAAGTATTGAATACGTTAATGGCGAAGCGGAATACAACTTGGAGCAGACCAGTTATATGCCAGTAGTAAAAGATTCATTAGATGATGGCAATAAGGAAGCTGTCAAAGAGGCTGTTAATGAGTTTGTGCTAAGGATAATGGATGATTGTGAAACAATGGGATATAGCGAAGAAAGACGGGCGGAGGAAGACTGGGATGCAGATGCTGCTGACATTTTAGAAAACAGATAGATTATCATGTGGGGTAAAGGCTATCCCCCTAAGTGGAGTATATACTTTTTTGCAAAAGGTTTCAGTTTCGCTATTTAGTATAAGAAGAAACTTTCACCGCACCGTTGCAAAGAGAATATGTTACGGCAGTTGAACTTTGGCTTCTGAAAAAAATGGAGTCGGTATATGCTCACTATCCATGGAAATTGCTTTTGAAACAGGGGAGTGAGGGTGTTGCAACTTCTGATTATGGAAGAAATTTGATGCGTGAAATGATGTTGGTCTATAACGGCAACCAAAAGCGTTATGCACAAATTGCCAGACATGGTTATCGTATTTTGGCAGAGGCAATGGAAAAGAATCTGGCGTATGAGCTTAAGTGTCCAGCTTTGTTGATATGCGGCACACAAGATCGTGCCGGCTCGTGTATACGGTATAATAAAGCATGGCATCGAAAGACCCAGATTCCTTTGAAATGGATTGAAGGAGCCGGGCATAATTCTAATACAGATAACCCGGAGTTGATAAATAGTCTGATACAAGAATTCGTCTCAGGCATTTAACAACAGATAACTTCTGGTTTAATGAGAAGATGTGGATTTCCGATAATACAGGATTTCTGTTTTGAAAAATGGAGAAGTACACTATGAATATAAAATATGCAACAATGGAGGATCTTGCTGCGATTGCGGCAGTTGAGGCAAAATGCTTTCCACTTGCGGAAGCAGCAACAGAAAAGGAATTTACTGATAGAATCCGATATTATGGAAATCATTTTTGGCTCATGTATGAGGGCAAAAAGCTGATTGCTTTTGTAGACGGATTTGTAACGGATGAACCTGATTTAACGGACGAAATGTATGAGAATGCGGCTATGCATAATGAGAATGGCACGTGGCAGATGATTTTTGGTGTTAATACGCTGCCGGATTACCGCAGACAAGGATATGCCGGAGAATTGATCTGTCATGCTATTGAGGATGCCAGAATGCAGGGACGCAAGGGACTGGTACTCACCTGCAAAGAAAAACTGATTTCTTATTACGGAAAATATGGTTTTGTTGATGAAGGAGTGTCGGATAAATCCACACATGGAAATGTACAATGGCATCAGATGAGATTGTGTTTAAACTGAAAAAAAGGTATTATTTCATTTTATGGTGCATGCAGTGTAATGCTTGATGATGGAATGCCCAGCATAATAAATCACCACCTGCCGGAAAGTCCGGAAGGAAAGCAGATGGGTGGTGTTAATCTGCGTGTGCACCCGGAGCTGTGCAGAAAATTGTCTGTAGAATGCAATATTGACGAAGATACGGAATTACCGCCGGTATTAATGTTTCATGGAACGAAGGACAGAACGATCAATCCACGTGTCAGTGTTGAAGTATATAACAGATTAAAGCAATGTGGTAAGATTGTAAAACTGTATTTTCTCGAAGGTGCAGATCATGGTGGAAGTGAGTTTTGGACGGAAGAGATGCAACAGATTATCATTCAGTTCATGGAGGAAAAATAATGTTTAGCGAAATGCGGAGAAAGAAAAGAGAAATGGATACAGAGGCGGCTGAATCATTTTTGAAGTGCAGCCGTCGGGGCATTCTTGCTGTAAATGGAGATAACATGAAGATCGTAATAATACATGGTCAAAGCCATAAAGGCTCAACCTATCATATTGCTCATATGTTAGCAGAAAAATTAGATGGCGAGATAAAAGAATTCTTTCTTCCAAGAGATTTTGGAGAATTTTGCGTTGGATGTACAAGATGCATTCTGGAATCGGAGAAGAAATGTCCCCATTATGAAAAACTAAAACCATTAACGGCTGCAATCGATGAAGCGGATGTGATTATCTTAGCCAGTCCGGTTTATGTATATCATGCGACAGGATCCATGAAGGCCTTTTTAGATCATTATGGATTCAGATGGATGGTGCATTGTCCGGAAGAATCGATGTTTAAAAAGCAGGGTGTATGCATATCGACAGCGGCTGGTGCAGGCATGAAATCGACGAACAAGGATATGATGGATAGTTTGCTTTTCTGGGGAGTGGCCAGGCTATATCAGTATGGAGTTAGTGTTGCTGCCGTTAATTGGAACGGCGTCAGTGAAAAGAAAAAGAGAAAAATTGATAAAGCAACCTCAGAAATGGCAAAGAAAATCGGGAACCGTTCGGGCAATGTGAAACCCGGGATTAAATCCAGGGGAATATTTATGGTTATGCGATTCATGCAGAAGATAATTTCAAATCCCAAGGATGTTGCATATTGGGAGGAAAAGGGCTGGCTGGGTAAAGAAAGACCCTGGGAATAAAAGAAAATGAGTAATAAATTGGTTATGCATCAAGAGCAAAAAGAGAGATTGACAGGAAAACAGAAGAGAGTTCTGTTCTGGTGCTGTTTTGCTATTTTGTGTCTGCTTTTTATGATTGTGTGGATACATATATTTATGACATCTGCTGCATTTCATAAGAAAATGGAAAAGATGGTTGAGGGACAAGATTATTATATAGAAAATATTGTGATAACGGATAAAAAGACGGAAGACGCTTCAGCAAATAATTCGATATCCCAAAATTATTTTTTCTATTATCACAATGGGAAAGCAAATGAATATAATAAGCGGATGCAGGTGCCGGGAAATGTATATTCACAATATAATGTTGGAGAGTCCATAATGGCATATACGACAGACCATACGAAGTATTCTTATGACAAAGATGGGATTCTTCCCGAGCAATCCTATAGAAAAAATGAATTGATGAAATGTGTAGGAATATTGCTGGGATGTGCCATATGCTTTTTGATCCTGTTTGGTTTATTGAGTAGAAAGTAAATAAAAGGTATGCTGTTATTAAATTTTGTTGCAGGTTCACCGAGGGAAGTACTTAATTGGCAAATTATGAGGGGATCAAAATATGACAAATAAAGAGATACTTGATATTGCAATGCAGCAATCTGCCTACGATACGAATGCTAAGGCTTCTGATTTTCTTATGGACACAAATGTGTTTGTAAAGTCTGAGATTGGATCACTGGCAAGAAAATATTATAAAGAACCTATTGCCTGTAATTTGGACAGTCGATGGGTTCAATTTTTGCGGTTCTTGTTGCGCAGTATATCGGCGGAATGGAGAACCTGATTATGGTTTCGCCTACCCATGTGCCGTTTGAGGGGACGATGCCTGACAAAAAGACGATGACCGGCAAAAGCATTGTAACCTTTGAAGGTCAGGATATTCCGTTTGTACATACCGATTTTGCAAGCATAAAGCTGTCCAAGTACTATAAGCACCCAAGTGTCGGTCATCGCGTTACGGGAATGTGGGTTGCCTATTACAATGCATATCAGGACAAGGCTGCCGAGAAAGCGGCGTGGCTACATCTGGAAAAAAGCAATGCAAGGATTTTGCTGATAGCCGGGGCAGAAGATGAGGCGTGGCCGGCAGAATATTCGGTAAACGCATTAAAAACCTATTTAGATGATTTACACTATGAAAAAGATGTGGAGGTTATTGTCTACCCGCACAGAAGCCACTTGAATGGCTTGATGCCTAACAGGCAGAGGGAAAAGAAATTGTACCGGTTAATTCCGCTGATTGGGCTCATGTATAAGACCTTCGGAAAATACCGAAAAGAGAATATGGAGTATTTTGACAGGACAGAGCGGGAAGTCGTAGACTGGATAATTAACAGCTAGATAACAGGGAGGAAAGGATTTATGGAGATTACAATTCGTTCACCGAGGTTACAGGATTATGGCAGATTTTCAGATATTATGGACGAGGTTCAAATGCTTCATGTCGATTGGAGACCGGATATCTACAAGCCGGCAAGCCCTTTGATTACGAAGGAAATGTTCGAGGAAATTCTGAAAGGAGATAGCTGGTATGTAGCTGAGGCAGATGGCAGGGTTGTAGGTGTTCTGGAATTAATTAAACGCCATGTTGAGAGCCCTTCACAGGTGACAAGGAATATTCTGTTTATCAGTTCCATGGCGGTTGACAAGGAATACCGTGGCAGAGGAATCGGACACAAATTTTTTGAAAAAGTGAAACAAATCAAAGAAGAAAATGGCTATGACTCCATCGAATTACAGGTAAATGCCAGAAACAAAATGGCATATGAAATGTATAAAAACTATGGATTTACGGAAAAGTCAATCAATATGGAGTTAAAATAAACAGCTTTAAATTTACCGGGCTGAAAGCGAAGGATACTTCTCGGGCGAATGTCGGGAAGGTAAAGAACGGTAAAAAATTTAATGACCTGGCATTTGCGGAGCTGTTTACCGCTTGAAAGCCGGGTGCTGAATACCAGGCGGTAAAAATTCTGTTAAGTCAAAGGGAAAATGTCTGTAATTACCGCTTACGGCTGTTAGATTTTATTTCAGGCGGTAAAATCGGAAATTTCTAATCAAAAAAAGTGCTATTTATGAAAAAATTTACCGCCTGTAAACTCATTGAAGTAAACTGGGCGGTACGGTGTCATTAAAAAGTGAAAAAATACAAAATATTTTACCGCTGCTATATTAAAATATCATTGTCAAGCGGTAAATTGGGGAGAAACTTTACAAAATGTAAGTAGAGGTAAACATGCATAAAATTTTTGGAAAAAAACAAAGTGCAATTTATTTGGAAAGAAGAGGTGCTTATATCATTCCGATAAAAGGTGAAGAAGTAGGCGTTGTAGAGACACCAAAAGGTTTGTTCCTGTTGGGTGGCGGGATTGACAATGGGGAAACAGATGAGCAATGTATTATTCGGGAATGTATTGAAGAAGTGGGGTATAGAGTTGAAATAAATGAAAGAGTATGTTCGGCAGAAACCTATTATGAGCATCCCAAGATTGGATTTTTTCACCCTATTCAGGTTTATTATTCGGGAAAATTAGTTGAGAAAGTAAAATAACCTGTTGAACAAGACCATGTACTTAGATGGGCTAGATATGAAAATATTAAAGGAAAAATGTATTTGGAAATGCAAAGTTGGGCAGTGGAACAGATTGTGAAAGAAAGAATAAAATAAATATTGTGTTTTAGCAAATAAAAACTTTCATGTTGTCTTACAAAAGAGTATAATAACATTAAAAATTCGGGAGGAACTGGTATGATTTGTTTTGGAGTTGATATTGGAGGTACGACAGTTAAGCTTGGTATGTTCAGTGAGGCAGGAGAGCTGCTTGAGAAGTGGGAGATTCCTACAAGAAAGGAGAACGCAGGGGCTAATATCGTGTTTGATATCTGCACATCCATGGACAAGCATCTTGAGGCTGCAGGCTGCAAGACCGCTGATGTGAAGGGTGTAGGCGTTGGAGTTCCGGGACCTGTCATGAAGGACGGCACCGTGAACGGCTGTGTAAATCTTGGCTGGGGAGTGTTTAATATTGAAAGAGCATTTTCGGACAGCTTCCATGGCGTTCCATGTAAGGCAGGAAATGACGCTAACGTCGCTGCACTCGGCGAATATTTCAAGGGTGGCGGAAGAGGCTATTCAGATATGCTTATGGTCACACTTGGCACAGGCGTAGGCGGCGGTGTTATCCTTGACGGAAAGATTGTTGCGGGTGCGACCGGCGGCGCAGGTGAGATCGGACACATGCCGGTGGCACCGGGAAATACTGAGGTCTGCAACTGCGGCAAGAATGATTGTCTTGAGCTTGTGGCAAGTGCCACGGGAATTGTCCGCGAGGCAAAAAAAGCCATGAAGAACACGGACACACCTACACCTCTGCGCGATATGGTTGATATCACCGCGAAGGACGTGATTGACCTTGCAAAGACGGGCGATGCGCTTGCACTCTCCGTTATGGACATTATGGGTGACGCACTTGCAAGAGCAATCGCCAACGTAGCATGCACGGTCAACATGGAAGCTGTCGTAATCGGCGGCGGCGTGAGCAAGGCGGGAGCGTTCCTTCTTGATTTCATAGAGGAGAAGTTTAAGAAGGTTGTGTTCAGACCTTGCGGCAATGTGAAGTTCATCATGGCAGAGCTGGGAAATGATGGTGGAATATATGGTGCGGCGGCACTGGTACTGCTCCTCACCGGACAGGTTGGCGTCCGTGGTCAGGGTCTGGAAGGCGATGTACACGGCCCGGGTCTCGTCGATCTCCTCCTGTTCCGGTTCGGTCCGCTGGGAA
>ENA-ORMR01001618-ORMR01001618.1-human-gut-metagenome-genome-assembly--contig:-NODE-1618-length-16535-cov-54.702184_pt1 | contig 16535 bp, 16 predicted proteins | sample MGYA00242107_ERZ509003 | MGnify/ENA primary metagenome ERZ509003 (study PRJEB26280, sample SAMEA2338699) | human gut metagenome | biome: human gut; feature: human-associated habitat; material: faeces... | reverse complement strand
TGAACCGAATTTATTTAATTTTTAACCACGTCCATTTTTAGTGGACAGTAGTGTTCGGAAATGATTACTTCATCGGAGTACTGACCGAATGTGATAATCACTTCACAACGGAATCATTGACAACACTTCGTCAGCTCTCCAACGAATTGCTTGACAGCCTTTCGTATATCGACAAAATCACATCGTTGACCGACATTGAATTCCTTGTCGGCAACGATGAAGGAATGGCGATAGAGCAGATCGTTCCTGAATCTATCCCGACTGATAAGGCGGGATTGGACTCAATCCGCTCAAAAGCCTACTGCAAGCCTGAGATTGCCCGTAAACTGGTGTCGAAAGACGGTCGGCTGTCATGGATAGTGATAAAATTGCGGCCTTTCCCTGAAGATTCCGTATGGAAAAAGTCCGGCACGATAGCTCCCGACCTTATTACAGGTGCCGAGGTAGAGAAAATCATATCAAAGCCCTGTTATTCCTCCCTGAACCCCAAAGCGACGGGGATGCCTTTCGTCAACCAGCAGAAGATGAAATTCATCGGACAGGACATGAAGCGTATGGTGTTGATTGCGCTTGCAATATCCTTTATTGTAATGTTGCTGGCTACTATGTCATGGCAAGGCGTGACAGCTCCCTTTATCTCGACTTTCGGGGGCTTGATACTGACTTTCGGTGTTGCCGGCTGGCTCGGATTGTATGTTGATTCTGCTACCACGATGATTCCAGTGATGCTGGCTTTTGCAGTTGCCATCGCCTACAACATACATATATTTTCCTATTTCCGACAACGGATGCGGCTGCATGGACAAAGGATACAGGCCGTTGTCGAGACGATAGAGGAAACCGGCTGGGCTACATTCTTTTGCGGAGCTACGACAATAGTGTCGCTGTTGTCATTCCTTGCGGTTGCCATACGCCCTGTAAAGGCTATCGGTATCAACACATCTCTCTGTGTGCTTTTCGTATTGCTTACGACCCTTGTGATTACGCCAATATTGCTTTCAATAGGCAGAAATAAGAAACCTAAACCCGAGAATAAAAGAATATCATTCCTTGCGCAATTATCCATGGGCATAGGCGACTTTGCGTTGCGTCACTCTAAATTCGTGTCAGCGATATTTATAATCGTTTCGGTTGTCCTTGCTCTGGGTACATTCAAGGTCGAACCGGCTTTTGACATGGAGCGGACGATGGGTAAAAAAGTTCCGTATGTCAACAGTTTGCTCGAAGTCAGCAAGTCGGAACTGGGGTCACTTTATTCATACGATGTCATGATTGAGTTCCCTGAAGACGGTGATGCAAAACGCCCCGTTTCAATGACACAGCTTGAAAAACTGTCAAATTATGCTGATAAAATGAAGCTCACAAAGCGCACCACCTCCATTCTGGATATTTTGAAGGATCTCAATCAGACCCTCAATGGCGGTGAAAAGTCGTTTTATGCCATTCCGTCAAATGAAGATGAAATAGCACAAATGCTTCTTCTTTATGAAAATGCCGGTGGTACCGAATCAGAATACTGGATGGATTATGATTACCGACGGCTGCGTCTTATGGTTGAGATAGAGAATTTTAATTCTGCCGAAACAGAAAGAGAGCTTGCCGAACTCGAAGCTGAAGCGACAAAACTGTTCCCGGACGCAAAAGTGACAATGGTCGGCAATCTGCCGCAATTCACCACCATGATGCAGTATCTGGTCAGGGGGCAGGTTCAGTCTTTCTTCCTTTCAGTGCTTATTATAGGCTTCATACTGATGATAGTGTTCCAAAGCATCAGGGTCGGTCTGATCGGACTTATCCCCAACTTGTTCCCGGCGATATGTGTGGGCGGATACATGGGATATATGGATATGCCGCTTGATATGATGACAGCCTGCATCATCCCAATGATTCTCGGCATGGCGGTCGATGATACAATTCACTTCATCACCCACTCAAAGCTGGAGTACATAAGAACCGGGCATTACCGACCGGCAATAAAAAACACGTTCCATGTTGTCGGAACAGCAATCATCACATCTTCGCTCATAACATCGGCTGTGTTCGCCACATTCACAACTTCTGTATGTGAGCAATTCAGGAATTTCGGAATACTATCAATAATAGGAGTGATGGCTGCACTGATTGCAGACCTGTTCATAACGCCCATTCTCGTGGACAAGTTCCATGTATATGGCAAAGAAAAGAAAATCAACAAATAACAGTTATACAATATGAAAATCAAAATCGCATTTCTGGCAATGTGTATTGTGATGGCTTTCACGGGCATTGCCGCAAATCCTCAAAAGCCGACAGGCAGAAGTATCATGCAGCAGGTCGATGACCGTCCCGACGGGGACACCCGCTATTCGCAGATGGAGCTGACACTCGTGAAGAAAAACGGAACCAAACGTGAGCGTAAGGTGGAATCATGGGCAATGGATGTCGGCAAGGATGTCAAGAAAGTCATGTTCTTCACCTATCCCGGCGATGTAAAGGGAACAGGTTTCCTGACATGGGACTACGACCAGATAGGCAAAGCCGATGACAAATGGCTTTATCTGCCTGCCATGAAGAAAACACGCCGTATAAGTGGTTCTTCTTCAAAGACCGACTACTTCATGGGAACAGATTTCACATACGACGACATGGGAGATCGAAATGTCGATGAAGACAAGCATACCCTTCTCAGAGAGGAAAACAAGGACCGCCACAAGTGCTGGGTGGTTGAATCTGTCCCGGTTGACAAGCATGAAGTTTACAGTAGAAAAGTAAGCTGGATAGCGCAGGACTGTCTGATGCCCATCCGTGTGGAATATTACGACAAACTGAATAAACTCCACCGTGTGCTTACTGTGTCGCAGATTTCCAAAGTACAGGGATTTTGGACAAAGCACCGGATGGAAATGAAAAATGTGCAGACAGGCCATTCTACAATCATCGTCATGAAAAATCCTCAGTACAATGTCAAGGTAGATGCTTCGATGTTTACCGTCAACCGTCTGGAGAAAGGAAAATGAAGCATATTCTCAGTATAATCATCATAGGCTTATCCCTTCATCCTGCTTTTGCGCAGGATGAAGACGCCTTTGATGTCCGTGTGAAAGGTTTTGTGGATACCTATCAGGCTGTGCAGACTGACAAACCGAACAAATGGATGTCGTCACGTACAAGAGTGAGGGGCGAACTGACCATTGAGAAAGGTAACGTAGGGGCATTTGTGTCAGCCAATGCCATATATAACTCTATCGTCAAAGACCAAAGCGGCTTTTCTCTCCGGGAGGCTTACGGTTATTTCAGCGTCGGAAACTGGGATATAAGAGCCGGACGGCAGATTGTCACTTGGGGTGTGGCGGATGCCATGCGTCTGACCGATATAATCTCTCCTATGGACTTTACCGAATATCTGGCGCAGGATTACGATGATATACGGGTTCCGGTGACGGGTGTAAGGGTCAAATATGTAATGCCCAAATGGGCGGCTGAAATTATTGCTATTCCTATACCATCGTTTTTTGAACTGCCGACAGATAAGTCTAATCCGTGGGCAATATCTTTTCCCGGTATAAACTCACCATATCTGATAAATGTCAACAGTGTCCCTGCAAAAAAAATATGCAATTCCGAATATGGCGGAAAATTCAGTGTGTTTCTTCCGGGAGTTGATTTCTCGGTTTCGGCATTGCACACATGGAACAAGATGCCGGTGTTCACACATAAAACAGATGAGGCCGGAGAACTTTTATTCACGGGAGAACATCGAAGAATGACAATGATCGGAGCGGATGCGTCCGTCCCTGTTGGAAAGTTAGTTTTTCGAGGCGAATTCGCAGAATATCTGGACGAAGCACAGACTCCTGCAAAATCAGGCATGATGCCTCCAAGAAAAAATACCACCAACGCATTGTTGGGAATTGATTTTTATCCCGGAAATGACTGGACGCTTGCAGTGCAGTATTCCCATAAATATATCAGTGGCTTTTCTGCCGATGTTTCCGGCTATCAAAATTCAGGCATGGCAACTGTAAAAATCGGTAAGGATCTTTTGCACAACACACTCAATCTGTCAACATTTGCCTATGTAGATGTGACAAACGGAGGAATTTATAACCGATTGGCAGCAGATTACGCCATTACGGACCAAATTCATGCCTTCATAGGGTATGACTTTTTTCACGCCGATGCCGGCATATTCGCTATGTATTCAAAAAATTCCGAAATCTGGCTCAAACTAAAATACAGTTTCTAAATAATCATATATCAACAAATGGAAAGACAAACAAAAATCACAATTCTATGGATTGTCGTGATGTGCGGCCTCGCAATCCATACTCTCGCAGACCTGATGCCCTTGTTTTGGTCTGAAAATATCGCCATCTCTCAAGACGGTGAAGCCCCCATGGGGATGCTCGTATTTATGATGGTGATAACCTATCTGATTCCTGTGGTGGGAATACTCTGCACGATGTTCTGGAATGGTCGTCATGGAAATATGGTTAATGCCATACTCGCCACGATTATGGCACTTTTCAATAGCGCCCATTGCTTTGAATTGGTGGATTTCAACCCCGTGCAGTTGCCCCTCTTGCCAGTTGCGATGATAGTCAGTTGGATACTTTGTGTCCTTTGCTGGAAGCAAGTCAAATCGCATAGAGAACATAAATAATACCGGAATGTCAGAATATAAATTCAGTAACGATATATCGGAAACTCTTTTGATTCCACTATATATGCGGGCAAAAGAAAGCCGCCGAGGAAAAGACGCAATAGTACATGACCCCGTGGCGCAAGCTCTTGTCGAACAGATTGAATACGATTATTCAAAATTCGACGCTGCAAAAATGAGCGAAATAGGATGCGCCATAAGATGCCGTTTCTTTGACGATATAGTAAAGAACTTCGTCAATTCTCATTCCAACCCGGTGATAGTCAATATCGGGTGTGGTTTGGATGCTCGTTGTCAACGCACCGTGGACGGCAAAAAGAATGTGACTTTTTACAGCCTTGACCTGCCGGACACCATAAATCTGCGCAGACATTTTATCCCGGAAACTTCAAACGAGACTTATATATCGGAATCTATGTTTGATACCTGCTGGATGGAACGGCTATGTAAAGAACATCCGGGCAGTGATATTCTTCTCATTGCCGAGGGTGTTATCATGTACTTCGATGAAGCTACACTCCGACAATTCTTCAATGACTTATGCGACCGTTTCAGCAATGCTGAAATATGGTTTGACACAATGGGTACTCTTGGTGTCAAAAATCAGAACAAACACGATGCTCTAAAAAACATGGAGGCTTCCTTCAAATGGGGCATCAATGATGGCAAAGTTCTGGAATCGTGGAATCAACGACTGCATCTGATTGAACAGGTATCTCCGGGACGCTTCTTTCGTTCACGCCAAACGATGCTTATGCGCATCATGTCTATGTTTTCGCGAATATTTTTCAAATTCTATTCCTACATTGGATATAAGATCGTATAATCAATCATTCTCTGAAACTCATAATATAAAGGCAGGCAATCCCTGCCTTTACATTTGATGGAATACTAAATATCAATATGTTAAATCCAATTTTACGATGAACAAAGTTCTTATCGTGGATGCCTCCGAATCAGACCGTCGGCTTATGTCGGGCTTGCTTGTCAAGCACGGCTATGAGCCGATTGTCGTCGATAAAATGGAGGCTGCAAAGGAAGAGGTGGCGAAACTGCCACCGGGAGCTGTCGTTGTCGCGGCGATGAAATTCACCGGCGGCACGGCACAGGAGTTAATCAACTGGCAAAAGCGTGAGGGCTATAAGTTCCCCGTCATTGCCATAGTGGACAACTATAACGCCGTGGATATTCTCTCGGTGATGCGCGACGGTGGAGCCATTGACATCATTCAGCGTCCGGCGATAGACAAGCAACTTGTCGAGACAGTCGGCAGGTATGCAAAGCCGGAGAGCATCGTAATCCAGCTTGACAATGCGCTGATTCCTCGGCGGAGCATGAAGTTCAGGGAGATAGAGCAGGCAATCGGACGCATAGCCCAAACAAATGCCAACTGCATCATCTTCGGCGAAAGCGGCATGGGCAAGGAGCAGATTGCGCGACAAATATATCTCCAAAGCTCCCGTACACAGAAGCCGATAACGGTTATAGAAGCCGGTGGAGCAGAACTTGTAGGCCTACACGACCCGAAATCCGACCGTAACGAGATGTATAACCGCATCAAGAGCTACTTCCAGAACGCTGACGGCGGCACAATCATTCTGAAAAACATCCAGTTGCTCAACTTCGAGAAACAATCGGTATTCCTGCATATTCTCTCTGAGGAACATCCCGATGTGCGGATGATATGCACCGCCAACAGCACATTGACAAAGATGCTTGCCGAGGGCGATTTCCGCGACAATCTTTTCTATATGTTGCGCCAGTCAGGTATCACAGTGCCGCCGTTGCGAGAGATGACGGAGGATATATCGGACATTGCCGATTACCTCCTTGCCATATATGCGCAGAAAACATCACAAGGAAAGAAGCGGCTCGATGCCTTGGCAATCAAGGCTCTGAAACTGCACCCGTGGCCCGGTAACATCCGTGAGCTGAAGGACACTGTTCTTTTCGCCGCCTTCCATGCCGACAGCGATACAATCTCCGCCGATGACCTTGTTTTCAGCGAAATCCAGCCGGATACCGCCGAAGACCTGACGCACCGCAATCCGAGGGCGGAACGAGACAGAATAATCAAGGCTTATATCCGTGCCGGGACTTGGCGAGGTGCAGCTCAACTGCTGAAAGTGTCGGAAAAGACACTGATTCAGCTCCGTAAGAAGCACCACATCAACCCCAAAGGAGAAATTGAGGCTTGATTACCTCAATAAAAATGCGTAACTTTGCAGCGCAAAATCGCAAAGAATAGCGATTGGAGAGCCAATCGCATATCATGATACACATAACATAACATCGCATAGGTTTCAGTGAAAATCTGGTAAATGGACACTGTAGGAAACAAATGCGTGCTGATTATGCTATGCGCAAGCATAGCGTGCAGTCACGTTTTTCCTACAAGGCAATACCAGAGCCGTCACTGAGAGGCGTGAATTGCACGCTATTTTTGTAATTTATTCAAATCTAATACCATCCCATTTAATTCCTTCTTACATATTCTATCTGAGAAATAGTCCTTCATGATCCTTTATCCCACCCGATAACGAACTTTCCTATCCATAGACTTGTTTTGCAACTAAAATTTAGTTACTTTTGCACCAAGATTACAAGCGAATGGGAACAAAAGAAAAACTGATAGCACGATTCTCAGCCCTACCCAATGATTTCACATGGGAGGAAATGAGACGTCTGCTTGTCGCTTTGGGATACGTTCCGGGCAACAAGGGCAAGACATCCGGCTCCCGTATGATATTCAAAGGCGAGGGGTTGAAGCCGATAATGCTTCACAAGCCGCACCCCGGCAATATCATCAAAGGGTATGTTATGAAACAGGTTTATGATTATCTTAAAAACGAAGGACTGATATGAATACATTGAAATATAAAGATTTTATAGGCTCGGTAGCTTTCAGCGAAGCCGATGGGGTTTTCTTCGGAAAAATCGAAGGCATTGACGGTCTTGTGAATTTTGAGGGCGAAAGCGTGGCCGAACTTACCAACGCCTTTCACGAGGCGGTTGACGATTATCTTGCCTACTGCGCCGAAGAAGGCATCGAACCCCACAAAAGCTATTCCGGCTCTTTGAACGTGCGTCTTACCCCCGACATTCATACCCGTGTGGCCTATCTTGCCAAACAAGCGGGGGTATCTATCAACTCTTTCATCCGCACTGCTGTTGAAAAACAGATTTCCGCCATGCTTTGAACACGATCAGTAGGCATTTTTAACGCCATAGATGCTTGAAAATCGGGAGAAAAGCATTAACTTTGTATTGCCCAAACGGAATAATGGGTAAGAACATTGAAATAGTGTCGTGTGCAATTCGTGAACAACGGATATAGCGGCATTACAATATTCTGAATACCACTTAGTTACAACGATACATCCCGGCTTCTCCGGGGTCACAATCAAAAATGGCAAAACGCCGCAAAACGCTGAAATCACTTGATTTTCAGCGTTTTTCTTTTTTGCCCAAATAGAGGAACACTGAAAAATATTACGGTCGGCTGTGAGTGATGTGTGAGTGGTCACAATTGTGAGCGATTTCACTCACAGTTGATTATTCTTGACTGTGAGCTGACTGAAACACACGATGTTACCATCATATACCCGTTCACAAAGTGGGGTTTTCAGCGTGGGAACGAACCTTTGACCCGGTTTGGGTCGCAATTCCAGAGTTTTCTAAACACACTTTAACTCTTGAAAGATTTATTAACATGGTTTCAGGCGCAAATACATCCCTCAACATTGATTTCTGCGTATTTCAGCATTATTTGCTGTGAGTGACAATTCACAGTAGAGTGTAGTGATATGACGGGATCATAGCAGCGCACATACATATACTTCAACGGACTTCATCGTTTTGATGTGTCGAAAAAAATGATTATATTTATATAACCATTAAACCACAAACGTATGACATCCGATTCTTATTTTACTCTTGGCTTCTATGTGCGGAAGCCACAGACAGGACGGGCGGAATATCCAATCTTTGCCCGCATATCGGTGGCCGGACAAGCTACCGAGTTCAAAATCGGTCGCACCGTTGACCCGGAAAATTGGGATGCAAAAAAGCATCTATGCCGTGGTCGCTCTCGCCGTGACCTTGAACTGAACAAGTACCTTGAACTGGTACGTTCCAAACTTTGTGATATACACAATATGCTCATCCGAGAAAACAAGCCTGTCAACCCGGCTATTCTGAAGTCGCTGTTCCTCGGTAACGGAGAGAAGCCAAAGATGATGATAGAGGTGTTCCGTAATGCAAACGAGATACGCAAAGAGGAATATGAACGTGGCGATATTGTGAAAGCCACTTATCAGCGTTGGAGTCGTTGTGCCGACTATATGGAGGAATTCTTCAAAACAAGTCTCAACACTCCTGACATTCCTATTAAGGATGTGACTTCTGGCATACTCGACGACTTCCAGCATTTCCTGCGCATGAAGAAGGCGTGCGCCAACAACGCAGCAGTACGCTATCTGCGATGTGTAAAGAATGTGATGCAGTATGCACTGGCACACAAATGGATTGAGCATGACCCTTTCATCGGCAAGAAGTACCAGCGTACATACAACGAGCGTCAGTTTCTTACCGAGACAGAACTGAAATCAGTCATGGCTCTTGACCTGAAGGAAATACCCCGACTTGAAATAGTACGTGACACATTCGTGTTCTGCTGTTTCACAGGACTGGCCTTCTGCGACATGAAGACTCTGTTGCGTTCCGACATACAGGACGATGACAAGGGTCACACATGGATACGCAAAGCACGAGCCAAAACCGGTGAAATGTGCATAATCCCCATGCTGGCTGTTCCCAGTCAGCTTATAGAGAAGTATGCCAATCATCCTACGGTACAGGAAACGGGCGTGGTTCTTCCTGTAATTACCAATCAGAAGATGAACGCCTATCTCAAAGAGATAGCAGACTTGGCAAAAATCAAAAAGAACCTGACCACCCATGTTGCCCGCCACACATTCGCATCCATGTCGTTGTGCAACAACGTGTCTATCGAAGTGATTTCAAAAATGCTTGGTCATTCAGACATAAAGACAACGCAGATTTATGCGAAAATGCAGGATCAGGCGGTCTATGACGGTATGGCTACTATGCGCAGCAAGTTCGGAGATTTACACGTCGTATAAACAATATAGTGACAATAAATGAAATGCGGTCATACCCGGTGGCCGCATTTCATTTAATCGAATTTAGGACGGTAAGAGGCTCTCAGAAATTCGTCAACATCATCTTCCGAATATAGTATTTTGCCGTCAAGACGATAATAGGAAATCAATCCTCTGTCACGATAATCCTGCAAGGCTCTTTTTGTAATATCCAGTTTATGCGCAAGTTTGGTATCTGTGAGAAATCTTTTGCCACATAGAGCAGGCTTATATTCCTCTTTAAGATGCTCCGCTATTTCGAGCATCGAGAGTGTCATATCATAGAAACTTTTAACACTCTCGTCAGATTGACTGATAACTTTACCCATCGGCTTTTCTGTCAATATGGGTCAGGAGTGAAAAAACATCTCCGGCATCAAAGCGTAATGTTTTACCGCATTTGATAAAGCCTATTCTTCCTCCTTTTTTTAGTGAGCGGACTTTTGTGTCTGATACATTAAGTATATCACACACTTGTTCCATTGTCAGCCAATCTCCTATGCCTTTACTCCGGAGCGATTCATAGAGCTTTATATAGAGTTTATGGAGATAGGCTACTCTGTCAAGCATATCCTTGAAAATCTCCTCCTCTATCTGAATCAATGCCATAAGTCAAAATGGAGTTTAGTGGTTAAATGGATAGGAGTTAAAAAAGGCAGCGGGTATCCCTCCCGCTGCCTCACCACTAAATCCACAATCAAAATAAATTATGACTGCGATTCAGTGGCAAAGTTAGCGATTTCTATCCGATTTTCAGCTATGTAGTGCTGATTATTTTGGATGGAAATGCCGGAGACAGCGTATTATTCCCCACAATCGGGGTCAAGTTCGCCGATCAGGTCAAGTAGCGCGCCGGAGAAGCCTTCGATGACACTGCGTCCAGTCTGGTCGCCTCCGTAGAGGTCGTTTGCCTCGAACTGCCATGTCAGTATCAACTCGGCAATCTCGTGTCCGAAAAACTCATCGAATATTGCCTGCCCTTCGGGGGTGAGGTATATCTCGTCACCGTCAAGCATGGCGAGTCCCTTGTTCACAAGGCTTCCCGTCGCGCTGCCGTAGTCGTTTGTCTCCTTCGTGTATGGCACACCGGTGTGCATGAACTCATCGACACAGCCTGCCACTGTCGTGAGATTGCAGATGACATCGGAAAACGCTCTTGACTCCACAGGGCGGTCGAAGGGATACACCCCTGCATCGGCAATCCCGACCTGAGTCTGGAAAGTGCCTGTCTCGGTCACGTCATAGGCGTCGCCGGTTATCTCCCAGCGGCGGCTGAAACGGTTGTCGCCGACGGTGAACTCCAGTGTGGCATACTTGCGGACGGGTTTCTGCTCCATGACAGCTCTCATACGGTTGAGGATAAGGCGGTAGAGTTGCAGCTCGCTCCCGGTCAGCACTTCCTCGGCGGCGCGCAGGGTTATTATGGCGTGGCTGTCGATTGTCGCACCGTTGTCTCCCCACAGATAGCCACCGGCATCGGGGAACACTGTCATGATGTGACCGCGCAGTTTTTCGGGAAGGTGCGGGCAGTCGGTCAGAGGCGACGATATAAGCCCCCTGTCATAAAGTTTCTGCGCCACTTTCAGCGTCTTGCCGGGCATGAATCCGAGATTGTTGAAGGCATCCATCTGGAGTGTCAGGAGTGTGTGGAAACGCAGGTTGAACCTGTCGGTCTCCTCTATAGTCAGTGTGGCGGGTAATGTTTCGCCAACGGGGACGGATTCGAGCGCGGCTCCGGCATGCGCCTCATCGTCCCATGACTCCGCGGACTCAAACACCGTGCCGCTGTTTGCGTTGACGAGGATTGAATATGCGGGATTTGCCGGCAGTTGCACATAGTCTATATGGTCGGAGAGTTCTCCGAGATACAAGAGCGCGACAGCCTCCTGACGGGTGAGGTTGCAGGCGGGAAGCCCCATGTGCAGTAAGGTCTGGTTGATATTGTAGCCGAACAACATATCCATACCTTTTGACACGAGTCCTGTCTGTGCGAGGCGGTGGAGGTGACGGCCTGACTCACGGAAATGGAATGCCCCGCGGATTGCGCCGTAGCTGAGCCGGGTCATCCACATACGGCTTCGGGGACAGCCCACACGGAAGTGGCGGCAGATGTTGAAGAAGCGCGCCTGTGCGTCGGCTCCTCCGTCGGAGGCGAACACCACTTCGGATGCCTCGCGGAACAGGGGCTTCAGTTCGCGTTCCAGTTCCTTGTCGGTGACGGACATCCTGAACTTCTCCGGGATGAACGGACTCTTTCCGTCCGCCATCTCGCCGAGGGGCGTGTGGCGGATGAAACGGGGCGGCACTGCGGCAACTGTCAATGTTTCGGAGGTGTAGATACCCTCGCTTGTCTCGTTGTTTGCGCCAAGTGCTATGGCGACAGTCTTGGTGGCGAGAATGCTCTCGCAGATAATAAGGATCATAATTTAATGTGGGTTTAGGGTGAATTTATTGAAGGCACGGGGATTTGGTCGCCCTTATCCCCGTGCCGTGGGGATAACTTGTCTGGGTGATACGGTTGCCGGAGGGGATATTTACGGACGTGGCGTGGATTCAGTGGTCGGGATTACAGTCATAACCCGGCAATCATATCGGTTGAATCACAGTTTGTTGATTGTGGACGGATGGTGAGAGGCTGTCAGGGTCTGGGACCTTTGGGTTTCTGCTGCCTTTGCTGGTTTTCGTCCTTTGGCGCGGTCTGTCCGCGCTGGAGAGGCTCTTTCACGTTCTTGGTAGCCTCGTTTGTGGCACCGTCATTGTTGACAGCAATTTGTGTCTTGCTTTCCTCGGCGATGCCCACCACCTTGTCGCGGTCGGGATATACGCGGGTGGTGATCGGCGCACGCTTTTCAGGGTCATACTGGAAATAGACGGTGCAGTTGTTGCCGAACAGGTCTTTGGCTTCGCCCACGAGGACTTTCTTACCGGCAAGATAGTCGTTCTGCTGCTGTTCGCTCAGCTCTATCTTACACCAGTGGGCAAGGCGTTTGACAGTGCCGTCGGCATTGTGCCAGCGTTCTTCCGGCGTCTGTTGCGTCTGCTGTTGCTGTTGAGGCTTCCCGCTCTGCTCCTGCAACTGGCGGTAGAGATCGGAGTTGACGAAAACGACATCACGTTTGGATACGTTGTATTGCAGGTCGGCGACAAATTTCGCGCCGTTGGGCAGTTCGACGCTCTGCGCCCGTATGGTGCCGCCGTTCTTCAGTATGCCGACTGCCTGCATATCGAGTTCTATGTTCGCCACTTTGCGCCGGATATAGATGTTGTCTATCGGCATTGACTCGATTTCATTGGTGAGCCTGTCTATGCTCACGAGGCATCTCTTGATTTCCCCGGTATTTGGGTCGGCAAGTTCCACCGCCCTGCCGAGGTTGCCGGTCTTGCGCAGTTCGGCCTTGTCCTCGCCAGTGAATGTATAGCCCTTGTATTCCTTGTCGAGCTGCGGCTCGTTGCGGACGAAATGTGGCACAAGTGAGTATGAGCCATCGGGGTTGGTACGGAAAGAGAGTTTTGCCTGAATCGAGAACTTCTCGTCGCCGAATTGTGGCGTCACAGTGAAAAGCTGCGGCGATTTGTGGTTATATACCATCTGGTCGAGTGCGCCTGATTTTTCAAGGTCTTCGCGCGTGATGCCCCATTGCTTCTGTATCTTGTCCCAGTCTATGCTGTCCGCGTTTATGGGGGCATTCCTGACAGGTGCCGCGGGTGTCTGTTCGGGCTGTTGGGGCTGTTGTGCCTGCGCTGATTGTTCAGGCTCCGGGGTCTGTGCCTGTTGTGGCGGCTGGGTTGTCTCGACTGCCTGTTGCTCCTGCTGAGTCGGAGGCTCTGGAGTTGTCTGTCGCTCAGGATTTACTGTCTGGGCGGGGACGTCCGTTTCCACCGCGTAGGGTCTGAGCATCTCTGCGTTTTTCTCCGCTTCCTGAATTATGTCCGCCATTGCGGGCGCGACCATTTCATACCTGTCGGCTGGCAGTCTGAAAAAGCTGAACATCGTAGGGTTCTTGGCCTGCCGGAGAAAATTCGACATGAACGCTTCGAGGGGGTTCTGCCCTTTGTTGAACTTGATGAGTTCACTGAGTGGCGTTGACTTTACGTCCGCCATCTTCGGGGTGCCGTCGGGATTCTGCCCTACGACCGCCCCGACTTTCCCGCTTGTGTTGTCGCGGGCCATCAGCACTTCCTGCTGATCGGGAGTCTGGTCCATAATGAATTATGATTTAGTGGTGGTTGTTTTGGCGTTTCCGCCGGGGTTGGTTCTGCACTTCACAGTCCTGTAGTCTGGATGGGACGAACTGATGAAGCACTTTTCGAGAAACTCGTCGAGGTCGCACTGAAGGACGAACTTGATGTTTCCCTCTATGCTCTCATAGACCTTGATTTTTCCTGCGTCTCGGTATCGCCTTATTGTCTTCTCGCTAATGTCAAGCCCGGTTATGATGTCGTCGAGAAGGATTACAGGCTCTCCGTGGAATGTCAGTCGCGGTCTGTCTCTCGCGGGATAAAGGCAGGGGCTTCTGGCTCGCTGCTCTACGAGTGAGACATAGGCTTGCGCGGCGGTCTTGAAATCCGCGTCTTTGTCGGTAGTCTGCGCCATACGCTTATTCGGGTGTGGCGGACGGTGCCGTGGTTTTCGCCTGTCTGTGTGAAAAGAAAGGCGCGAGAAGTCTGGCGGCTGCCATGAGGAACATTGATCCGAACAGCCACGCGTTGGCATCCGCGGGCAGATCATCCATAGGATTGTTGCCGGGTCTGTGGTTGCGGGTCTTGCGGCTACGGTCTGATTTGCCGCTCTTTGATTTTGGCTTCCTGTTGAAGCCGGATGCGTTTGGGGGAGTTGTAATCTCCATGCGGTTATATGTTTTTACGTTAGACTTATTGAGGATTGCGCCTCGTTTGCAATTATAACCGAAGGGATTATGAAAAGGGTTGTTTAACGATGGTTAATATCGCCAATATGTTGATTCGCTGAATTTTATCGTGGCGAAATATTTTGAAAGTTAAATCTTTATGGCAGAAGAACAATTCTGACTGCTTGCCGATTTATGCCGACTTTATATTATGGTATCAGGTTCAGATAAGAGCAAAAAAATAGCACGTAATCAGTGCATTTTCTGATGACGGCTTCTGGACTTGCCTTGAAAGAGAAATGGTGATTACGCGCTATGCAGTGAGCATAGCACAGTATCACACAATGTCATCTCTCGATTCAAATTGTCCAGATTTTCATCAGAAACAGTTGTGGGAACTATGTTATCCTATATTTTAGTTGCGATTGACGCTTCAATCGCCAGTCTTTGCTATTTGCGGTGCAAAGTTACGAAATTTTCCTGAGGTTGTCAAGCCTCAATTTCTCCGTCAGAATTGATATGGTGCTTCTTACGTTGCTCAAACAAAGCTCTTTCGGATATTCCAAGTAGCGTTGCCGCGCCTCGCCAAGTGCCGGCTCTTTTGAATGCCCGGATGATATTGTCCCGCTCATATTTGGGATTTCGATGCGTCAAATCTTCGGCATTGTCGGGAGTGGCATCATCAAATCTGATGTCCTCTGCGGTAATGGTATCCTCTTTCGCGTGGAAGGCGGCGAAAAGAACAGTGTCTTTCAATTCTCGGACGTTGCCGGGCCACGGGTGCAGTTTCAACGCCTTTATCGCAGACGCGTCAAGATGCTGTTTTGGTCGCTGTTTCTTCTGTGCATATCTCTGAAGAAGATAGTCCGCAATATCAGCTATATCTTCCGTAGATTCTCGGAGAGATGGTACAGTAATGCTCCTCTGCCGGAGCATATAGAAGAGATTGTCGCGGAAGCTACCGTCAGCTACCATCTTCAACAGATTTCCGTTTGCAGTGCTGATGATTCTCACATCGGGGTGTTCCTGTTCAAGAATGTGCAGCAATACAGATTGCGTCTCGAATGTCAGCAACTGGATATTCTTGATTATCAGCGTGCCGCCTTTCACTTCCTGAAAGTAACCCTCGATGCGGTTATAGATTTCGCTGCGGTCTGACTCCGGGTCATGCTTGCCGACAAGCGGCGCGCCTCCGGCTTCGAGAACCTTCAACGGCTTCTGTGTCCGCGAACTTTGGAGATAGATCTGTCGTGCAATCTGTTCCTTCCCCATACCGCTTTCGCCAAATATGATACAGTTGGCGTTCGTAGTCGCGACTCGTCCAATTGCCTTCCCGATTTCACGGAAGCTGTTGCTTCTCCGAGGAATCAGGGCGTTGTCAAGCTGGATTACGATGTTCTCCGGTTTGGCGTATTTGCCTACCGTCTCAACGAGCTGCTTGTCAATACCGGCCCGTTGCACCACATCTACCGCTCCACCGCCTTTCATCACTTCGAGAAGGTCGGGCCCGTTCAGGTTGTTTACTATGGCAATGACCGGGAAAGTGAATCCCTCAGCCTTCTGCCAGTTGATTAACTCTTTCGCAGAGCTGTCACGGAGTGAAGCGTCCGCAACAATGACTGCGCCGGGTGGCAGTTTCGCCACCTCGTCCTTTGCTGCCTCCATCGTCTCGACGGCAATCGGCTCATAGCCGGACTTGACAAGCAAGCCCGCCATAAGCCGACGGTCTGATTCGGAGGCATCTACAATTAACACCTTATTCATCTAATATTTATTAATATTGGGGTATGTTCATGGGTATACATTTTTATTGTAATTTCAGTTTCAAGTTCATTAGTGTCCACTAAAAAATCATAAGAGTACTTTGAAATAATTGAAATTCAA
>ENA-ORMR01001617-ORMR01001617.1-human-gut-metagenome-genome-assembly--contig:-NODE-1617-length-16538-cov-4.206637_pt1 | contig 16538 bp, 13 predicted proteins | sample MGYA00242107_ERZ509003 | MGnify/ENA primary metagenome ERZ509003 (study PRJEB26280, sample SAMEA2338699) | human gut metagenome | biome: human gut; feature: human-associated habitat; material: faeces... | reverse complement strand
GTATTTTAAATATATACAAAAGAGAAACACACGAAAAAAGGAGCGTGATTATATGTTAGATGAAAAAATCTGTAAACTAAGGCAAAAGTTAAATGAGAGTATTATGAAAGGACAAGATTACAATGTAACATATAAATTAAGCGTAGAATTAGATAAATTAATTGCACAATATTATAAAAAGAAATTGAGGGGTATAAATAGGAAAATAAAAATAAAAAGAGAAAAATAAAAATATACAAATATTTGTAATTAAAGTGAAATGTATAGTTTGAGGGAATTTAGATAAGGAAATAATCTGAATTCCCTCAAACAGTTTATATAACAGTATTAAACAGAATAGAAGTAAGCATATTTTTGGTATTTTACCAAAATAGTAAATATATGTAGTTTTATAGTACATGCATCTTATCAATTTTTAAAAAAATATATTGTAAAAAAATAGCAAATATAGTATAATTAAGAAGAGAGGTGATAGTGTGAAGAAAATAAGCTATTTAATACTAGTATTAATATTATTGCAATTTATGTTATTATCTATAAATACATATGTATTAGCAAGTAGTACAGACCAAACTGGATTAATAAGTCCTATTCAGGATCCAGATATATATAAACCAACTCCAGAACCTAGTACTAGTTTTAATGCAATACTAAAAGTTGCTGGAAGTGTATTAGGCTCTATACGTAACATAGGAATTATAGTTAGTGTAATATCTGTTATGATAGTTGGCATAAAATATATTTTAGGAAGCGTAGAAGAAAAAGCAGAGTATAAAGCTACAATGATACCAATAGTAATTGGAATAGTTATGTTATCTTCAATTATCACAATTATAGATATTATATATACTGCAACAACTAACATATTTGGTTAATTGGTATAAAAAATGCCCAGAAATTTGTTTAAAGATTTCTGAAAAATAACAAAACATGTTGAAAAAAGTAAAAATGTATTGTATAATTAAAAGTAAAATAAAGAGGTGAAGGATATGAGAAGATATATTAAAATAATAATGTTAATTGTATTATTTATATTTTTCATGTTTTCTGCACCAGTTACTTTAGCAGATGTAAGTTATGAACTTGATGATATTATTTCGAGTGGTCAAAATTTTCTAGAAGCAGGAAATTCTGATACTCATGAATATGTAAATCAAGATAGTTTAAAAAAGGCATCTGATAATATTTATAAAACATTTTTTATTGTAGGTTTTATATTAACAGCTATTATAGGTTCTATCTTAAGTATACAATTTATAATTTCTGGGGTAGAGGGAAAAGCAAAAATAAAGGAATCTTTAGTTCCATATATAATTGGATGCATTGTTATATTTGGAGCCTTTGGAATATGGAAGATTAGTATTAATATATTTAAAGGTGTTGATGATAAGTTGCCTGCAATACAAACTATGGAGAAAAATCCAGGATATTGTTCATGTGGAGAACCACTAGTTTCACCACCTAATTCAAAACTTTTGTTTTGTCCTAAAGTTGGTAATGGTCATAATGGAGAAACAAAGGATGGAATACGACACGAATGGTGATAATAAATTGTTTTTAACATTATCTCATGAGTATAGAGATAAATAAAAAAATATATATTTAAGGAGGAATAGAGATGAAAAAGTCTGTAAAAATTATAATGATTATTATGACAATTGTAACATTACTTTCAATATTTTCATGTAAAGTTTTTGCTGCTAAAGGTTCTATAATAACAACAAACCAATTAGAAGCACAAATAGATTATGGCACTAATAATACAGAGATTATAAAAAAAGCTGGACAAATAATGGGAATTATAAGAAATATAGCAGTAATTGCAGGGGTTATTGTCTTGATGATAATTGGTGTTAAATTTATATTAGGAAGTGCAGAAGAAAAAGCTGAATACAAAAAAAGTTTAGTGCCACTTGTAGTAGGTATAGTTGTTGTTATGGCAGCTACATCTATAGTAGCATTTTTATTTGACATTATGAAATAATTTAATACATAAAATCTTAAAAGAGGGGAATATATATATTTCCTTCTTTTTTTACAAATAATTTACAATATCTTGTAAATTGAACTTGCGTAGGTAAATACGAAATTGTATGAAATTAATATTATTACAACAAGATGACATTTCTGTTAAATAGCTGTTTTTTTTATATATAAATTTACAAAATAAGGGTGATTATGCTATAATTTAAAGTAGAAGTTAGTGTGAGAATTATTACAAAGGAGGGAACTATTTTGAGTACATATTTTATTCCAAGAAATACAAAAGGAGAGGGAAAAATTTTATATATTTTTTCTACAAAAGCTTTAATATATACGGTTGTTGGAGCGTTATTAGGACTTGTTTTTTATTATATATGTAGTTTACTTAATGCTGGTATGGTGGGGATTATAATTGTTGTTGTATTTGCTACGTTAGGATTTGGAATAGCAACAATAAAAATTCCAGATAGCAACAATTTTGAGATAACTAGAAAAGCTGGTGGTCAATCTATAGATGAGATTATAGTTAGATATATAAAATTTAAGTTAAATAAGAAGAAAATTTATGTATATGATAGGGAGGAAACAAAAGATGAATGATATACAAACAATATTAAATATTGCAGTTATAGTATTAATGGTAGTTATCTTTGGACTTATTGTTATGGTAATAATTATGTATGCAAAAACAAAGTCGAATTCTATAGGGATAATAAAAAAAGATAATAAAGCTAATAATAAAAAATCAGAAAATATAAAAAAGCGAGAAGCTACAGGTAGTGAAAGTAAACAATCTGTATTTAACTTTTTAGAGTTTGATGATGTAGAAGATAATATGATCTCGCAAGATAATGGCTCAAGATATTTAATGATAGTGGAATGTCAAGGAATTAACTATGATTTAATGTCTAATGTAGAGAAGTCTGCAGTTGAAGATGGATTTGTGCAGTTTTTAAATACTTTAAGATATAAGATTCAGATATATGTGCAAACAAGAAAAGTTAATTTGGAAGCCAATATTAATAAATATGAAGATAGAGTAAGTGATATAGAGATAGAACTAAGAAAAGCAGAAATGACTTATGAACAGATGCTAAATTCAGGAAAATATTCTCAAGATGATTTGGACGCAGAATTATATGAATTAACAAAGAAAAGAAACTTATATGAATATGGAAAAGATATTATAAATAATACAGAAAATATGAGTTTAAACAAGAAAATATTAACGAAAAAATATTATGTAATAATTCCATATTATGTATCAGAATTAGGAGAAAATAACTTTGATAAAGAAGAAATAAAAAATATAGCATTTTCTGAGCTATATACGCGTGCACAGGCAGTGATTAGGATGTTGTCTGCATGTGATATTAAAGCATATGTAATGAATACAACAGAAATAATTGAACTATTATATGTTGCATATAATAGAGATGATTCTGAAGTGTATGGAGTTGATAAATATATAGGAGCAGGATATCAATCTATGTATTCTACTGCACCCAATGTTTTAGAAAAGAGAATGAGAGCTTTAGACGAAGAAATTCAGTCGAAGGCAATGGAAAAAGTTATACAAAAAATAAGTGAAATAGAAACAGAAAAGAGAAAAGAGCTTAGGAGAAAGCAAAGACTTATGGATGATTCTATTGATGAGCTAGCACTATTAATATTAGAAGATAATAAAGAGGTAATAGGTGAAGATATAGCAAGTAAAGCTAGTAATAAAATAGAAAAAGAAAGAAAAACAAGGAAGGGAGGAGAGGTAAAAAATGATAGTGAAAAGAAAACAACAAGAAAAAGAACAAGTAAGACAACAAGAAAAGAATAATGCAAATAAACAAGATGGACCAATATTAAAGAAAAAAAGTATAAAAGAAATGATAGCTCCAGCTGGAATTGATACATCAAACTTAGATCATGTTGAGATTATTTCAAATACAAAAAGATATGCTAGAAGCTTTTTTGTATCTAACTTACCTCGTATGTGTACTTTCCCAGATTTATTTCGTGATTTATATATGTTTGGAGATGTTAATACATCAATATATATAAGTCCTATAGCAGAGTCTAGTTCACAGAACGATTTAAATAGAGTTATTAATGAGCTAGAAACAGAAAGAATTATAGCAGAAGAAAGAGGGAATATTAACAGATCAAGGTTGCTTGCACAGAAAAGAATGGAAACAGAAGAGTTAAGAGATGAAATTGCTTCAGGATTTAATAAATTATATGAAGCATCTATTGTTGCTACTTTATTTGAATATAATTTACAAGAGTTAGATCGTTATACTAAACTTCTAACAACTGAAATGTCAAAATCTTTAGTAGGAATAAAAACAGCATGGGCAATGCAAGATGATGCTTTAAAAACGAATATGCCATTAATGAGGCAAAAGATTAAAAAAGCACATACATTTGATAGAAATTCAATGGCTACAGTTTTTCCATTTACAACTTCAGAAATTGGACACTCAAGTGGAATACCACTAGGGTTTAACAGACAAACAGGAGTACCAATTTTATTTGATAATTTTCATAATTCACTTACAAACTATAATATGGTTATTTTTGCTAAGTCTGGTGCTGGTAAATCTGTAACAATGAAGACTTTAATATCTAGATCTGCTGTATTAATGGGGATTGAAAGTTTAGCTTTGGATGCAGAAGGTGAATATAGTATTGTTGCTGAAAGTTTGGGAGGAATTAATGTTGTATTAAGTCCAAGTTCAAAAACGATTATCAATCTATTTGATATAGAACCTGAAAACGTAAAAGATGAGATAACAGGAAAAGAAAGAACTATTATAAATGTTGAAAGTAAAGTGGAAGACGTTACACAAGCTTTAGTTACAATGGCTAGAGGTAGTACAAAAAGTACAGATGTAAATGAGCTTACCAAACAGATTATAGCAGAATCTGTTTCTGAGGAATATGCAAGAGTTGGAATTAATAGTAATCCGAAAAGTTTATATACAACAGATAGAGTTTCGGTTAATACAGGTGAGGTTATTGGAAAAGTAAAAAAAATAATGCCAACAATAGGATCTTGGTACAAGAGACTACAAAAAAAGGCTAGTCAAAACACTAATTCCGATTATAGTTTCCATTATAGTTATTTATTAAAAGTAATGAAACAATATATAAGAGACTATGATGGACAGATGGCATATTTTGATGGACAATCTACATTTGAATTATTAGATGGAGCTCCATTTATTAATTTAGATATTTCACAATTAGAGGAAAGATTTGCAAGACCACTTGCCCAACAAATTTTATTATCTTGGATTTGGGAGAAATATGTAAAGAAAAATAGTGAAGATAGAAGAAAAGCAAGGCAAAAAAGAGTTCTAGTAGATGAAGCATGGATGTTACTTCCTTACCCAGAAGCTGTAGACTTTTTAAATACAATGGCTAGACGTGCAAGAAAGAGAAATGTTTCACTTGCTATCATTTCACAAAGATTTCAAGATTTTTATGAGAAACCTGAGGCACAAGCAGTTTTAACATCTTCAGATACAAAGTTATTCTTAGCACAGGATAAATCTGAAATACAGTATTTAAAAGAAGTATTTAAGTTAAGTGATGGTGAATCGGGATTTTTAGTTACATGTGGTAAAGGCGAAGGGTTATTAAAAGTTGGCTCTGAAACAGCAATTATACAAATTCAACCGACAGCTAAGGAATTTGAATTTGTTGAGACAAACTTAAATAAATTAGTTGCAAAAGAAAAAGACAATATGATTAGTTAGTTATTAACCTGTAAAGCACTATTTTTGTAGACATAATAAATAATTGTCTATATAATAAAAACAACTTTACATAAAAGAGATGAGGAGATAATATGAAATTTTTTAAAAAGGAAAGTTTTATAAAGAAAGGAATAATTGTAATAGTTATAGTTTTATTAACTAATTTTAGTTTTCCAACAATGTCTAGGGCAACAACTGATGTTTCAGAAGCAATAATAGATTTTATGCTTTTAATACCAGATGGTGTAATGTGGTTATTACAATCTGTATTCTTGAAAAAAGGAGATGCTAAAATAGAAGTATATTCTGATAGTAAAAATGAAGAAAGTGGATTATGGGGCTGGGCAGTGGTAGGTGTTGCTAGTGCCGTTAATCCAGGATTAGGCATTATTGCACTTGTAGGTAATGGTGTATATAACTTTTTTAAGGACGATGGAAAATTTAATTTACCCAATATCGAATATACTCCATATATGATATTTTCTAATAAAATTCCAATGTTAAATGCAGACTTTTTTGGAGATGGGGAGAAACTAGAAAGAACATATTATTATTTTCCAGGTGAAGATTATATTGCTAGTACATCCATTCCTTCTAACATTACTAGTTCAGAGTCTGCCATGAAAGAATATATTCAGAGTTATTTGGACAATAACAGTAAGGAAGATATGCATATAAATGATATTGATGCAGTAATAAAGATATGGAATGATGCGATTACAGAATATGATGAAGGAAGAAAAAGTGAAAAACAAATAAATATTATGTACAATACCTATGTAGATGCAGGTGTATTTAATAAGTCAGGTGAATCATTAGATTCGATTTGGAAAGATGTGTATAATAATGAGGCGAAAGGAAATTTTTCAAAGTTTTTGGAAATTACAAAAGAGGACAGAGCGAATGCAACCATGGATTTATTTCAAAATACTGAGCAAGCTATACATATTGAGAATTTTGAGAAGATGAATACTGATCCTCAAACAGAATATCTTAATTCATTATATTCTAAAATTGAAGAACAAACAGATACAGTCTATAGTTCAATAAGTATATTAAAGCCAATTGTATCAAAATGGTACAATATTCTTAGAACAATTGCTATTGTAGGATTACTTTCAGTACTTGTATATATTGGTATAAGAATACTTGTATATAGTACTTCGGCACACGATAAAGCAAAATATAAAACTATGTTAAAAGATTGGTTAGTAGGTTTATGTTTACTTTTTGTTTTACATTTTATTATGAGTTTTACAATGGCTGTAACAAGATATATAGGAGATGTTTTTCAGAGTTCAGAATTAGAAAATGCACTATTAAGGATTCCGAAGGATACAATATGTAAGGAATCTGATGAAAGAAGTAAACTTGATTTTGAGGAACATATAGTAAGAAAAGATGATGGTACAGTATATTGGAAGACGAACACGGTAGAAAAAATTAGATTTCTTATTATTTCGACAGATGAGCAAGAAGATGCGAATAGTTTAAGATTGGCATATATAATTATGTATATTGTAATAGTTATAGAAGTTTTAATATTTACATTTCAATATATAAAAAGGGTAATTACAATGGCAATGTTAACATTAATTTCGCCATTAGTAGCATTAACATATCCAATAGATAAAATTACAGATGGACAAGCACAAGGTTTTAATATGTGGCTTAAAGAATATATATTTAATGCTTTATTACAACCAATGCATTTGATATTATATACAATCATAATGTCTTCAGCAGTTAGTTTAGTACAATCAAATCCAATATATGCTATAGTTGCACTAGGTTGTTTAACACCAATGGAAAAATTATTAAGAAAAATATTTGGATTTGGTAAAGCAGAGTCTGTGGGTGCTTTTGGAGGAGCAGCAGGAGCAGCAGTAGTTATGTCTACAATAGGAAGTCTACAAAAGTTAAGAAAGAAACCATCAATCGGAAAAGGAAATGAAAAAGAAGATGGAATAAAATTATGGGACAATAAGAAGAGTATTGATGCAGAAGGTACATTACTTGGTGATCCAGAGGAAAGAGAAGGAGTTTTAGATAAATTTAATAATAAGGAGGATAATTCAGTTTCTAATACTGATCTAGGAACACAACAAAAAGATAAGAGTAATAAGGTTTCTCAAAAGAATATTCTACTTCAAGATGATCTTGATAGAGATCCAACAAGGGAGATATTACTCCCTGATAGTGTTGATAGAACTAATATAGGTAAAAATACTAAACAAAAAATGAAAGATGTGCAAAATCCAACTCCAATACGTGATATGGCTACAACAAATAAAAGAGCTTCTATGCCAAAACGTACAATTAAGAATCCGAGACTATATGCACTTGGACAGATAGGAAAATCTGCTGGTAGAAAGTTAACTAGAGATTTGACTATAGGAAATGTAGCAAAAACAGTAGCAAAAACAGTAGCAAAAGGAGTAACAGGAGCAACAGTAGGAGGTGTACTAGGAACAGTAGGATTAACAGCAGGTATTGCCTCTGGAGATTTTGGTAAAGCAGTAAAATATACAACTACAGCAGGAGTGACAGGAGCAACGTTAGGAAGTTCACTTGTAGGAAGAGGAACTAATATTGTAGAAGATTCTATAGACACCTATCAAACAGCTTATGCAAGTGCAGATGAAGATTATGCAACAGATAGAAGGATAAAAGAATTTAAGAAAAATGAACAAAATATGAAATATTTGGAGAGCAGATATACAGATAGACAAGAAAGAGAAGAAGTTATTAAAACAATGGAAGCAGCTGCTGAATATGGAATTACAAATGTACAAGATGTTTCTGCTATATATGAAATGAGAAAACAAGAAGGATTAGATATGAGTCAAGCAATTGCAGTAGCAAAAATGTATAAACAAGTTGGTGATATTAGTGAACCAAAAGCGAGAAAAGAATGGCAAGAACATTTTGAAAGTAAAGGATATTCAAATATACAAGTAAAACAATTATTAAATAGATTAGAAAAATTTAAAAAAGAAAGAGATTAGTGAAAAAATCTAATTTAGGTATAAAATATGCATAGATTAAGAAGTTTTTACAATAGAAACAGAAAAACAATTTTTATTGTTATATTTTGTATAATAGTGGGATATATGCTTATTAGGTTTCTAAATGATTGTTATATTGAGAAGATACAGAAAGCACAACAGAATTATAATAGCAGTAGTAGTGGGCAAAATGCTACTACTGTTATTGAAAATCAGGATTTTGATTTATCAGGAAGTAAAAAATCAGAAACTACAATTAAAGAAGATAAAGGAGTAATTGATCGATTTTTTGATTATTGCAATCAAAAAGAAGTATCGAAAGCTTATAATTTGCTTACAAAGGAATGTAAAGAGTTGAAATACCCAACATTAGAAGTGTTTAAAAATAACTATTATAATAAAATTTTTGATACAACTAAAAGTTATAGCATTGAAAGTTGGAATGGAAGCATATATAGAGTAAAGATACAAGAGGATTTGTTATCTACAGGTAAAGTAGGTAATAATACTTTCATAGAAGATTATATAACCATAATAGATATGGGTAATACAAAGAAGTTAAATATTAATAGTTATATAAAAAGAGTAGATATTTCTAAACAAGTCGAAGATGAGATTGCCACTATAACAGTAAATTCAAAGGATATTTATATGGATTATGAAATTTATCATATCACAATAAAAAATAATAGCAATAGTAAGTTATTAATAGATGATTTACAAAAAACAAATTCTATATTTCTAACAGAGAATAAAGGCGCAAGTATTCTTTTGTAAACTATGAATTAACAAAAGAACAATTTGAAGTTATTTCAGGAGCAACAATAAACGTTTCTATTAAATTTAACCATACATATAGAAGTGATAAAAAAATAAAATCATTAACTTTTTCTGGAATACAAAAAGAAATAGATGGACAAATGGATATTAAAAATAAAAAAGCAGTAACGATTAACTTTTAAAAACGAAAGTTATGAAAAGAGGTGAAACATATGATGTATGATGATGAACAAAATGAGCAAATTGAAGAGCAACAACAACCAAGTAGAGCAAAAGCCATTGCAAAGGATGCAGGAAAAAAGGTTGCAAGAGAAGGAAAAAAAGTTGCTAAAGTGGCAATAAAAAAAGCTGCAATGGCTATTATAAAACTTTTTGGAACAAAGTTCTTAATTATTGCAGTAGCTATATTATTAGCTATAATTATTCTTGTGACATCAATAAAGATATTAAAATTAAAAGCGGGAAAAAGAGAAGATAATGATAATCGGAAATACGCCATATGTTGTATCTAAATATGCTTTAGGACAGAATGCAGATGGAATTAGTAATATAAAAATAGTAGGAGATGAGACGAATGGTTATTATATTGGTTTTGTTTCTCAAAAGGATAAGAATAAAGTAGTTACATTAGAAGAAGTAACAGATGAAATTATGAAGAATTTAAAAGAAAATGGGAATGTTTTAAAAGATTATATAAGTGAGGATGAGAAAAAACAAAAAGAGATTCTAAAAAAATTAATTAAAGCAGATATATATACTAGATATCCTAAATTCAGTGATGATAAAAATAAATTACAAGGTTGTGTTAAAATTGTACGAAATGATGAAAATAAAACTAAGCTTGTATATAAACCTTATGAAGAATTTCAGCAGTTAATAAATAATACTGATACAAATATTATGAATTATTATTCATTAAATGATGCTGGAGAATTGGTGGTAGCCACTAAAACAGAAACAAAATTTAATGATACAGATTCTGTAATAGTTACTATAAATGAATCTTCACCAGTAGATTTTACTACAAATTTAAATAAATATGCCTTATCCTTTGATTATTTATGGGCATTGTTAGTAGAAACTGGTGATATTGAATTTGTAGAAAATATTATTGATTTAGTTTTAAAAAGTGATATAGAAATTACTATTTTTGAAGAAGAGACCGTAACAACAACATATAGTAGAGAAGAGCATACAGAACAAGATATTGATAGAAAAAAAGCTAATTTTTATGCACATTTTAAAAATGGAGGTTCGATTTCAAGTGGTTCAGGAGAAGTTACAGTAATTAATGAGCCAGCATTAAAATCTTTTACGTCTAAAAAATGTGTTATAAATACTAATCAAGTTGGAATAATAACTAAAGCTAATACATGGATTCTAGATTATGAGAAAAAATATATGATTAAAGAAGAAAATCAGGGAGTAAATGATTTTCCTAGTTCAGAGCAATTATCGTCTAATGGTACAAAAGATTATACAGAGGACATTAATCAAGATTTTGAAGTATATATAGACACGGATGGTAGTTGGTATAATCAAGCATTTAATAATTTTAAAAAGGAACATCCAATAGGAAAAAGTGCTGGGTATGAAATAGTAGGCTATGAAGCAGAAACTTTAAAAAAGACACAAAGAAAGTACTACAATTTTGTATCTGGGCAAAATATATATACAACCACAAAAAAATATGTAGAAGAATCAAATAAAACTATAGAAAAAACAGATAGGGATTCAAAAACGGATAATTTTGTAACATATTTAGTAAAATCAAAAAAAGCATTAGATGAATTAAAAATAACAGATGATTGGTTTTATGAGATGATAGAAGGAAATGAAAGAACAGAAGCTATGATAGATGTGACAAAATATTTAATGTATAAGGCTACTGGTAAAGATTATGGGGTTAAAGAATATTCTTTTTCTGAATACGATCCAAATAAATTTTCGGAAGTTACTGGTTTGACAGGAGGTAGCATACAAGAGAAGGTTTGGTGGGCGTTAAAAGATGTAGGCTTTAGTAATTTACAAATAGCTGCAGCTATGGGAAACATTCAATGTGAATCGGAGTTTAATCCAGAAGAAATTGAAATCGGATATAACGAAAATAATGGTGGTATTGGTTTATGTCAATGGACTAATGTTGACAGAGGAAAAGAAGGAAATAATACATATTTAAAGGCATATGCGAATTCAAAAGAAACTACTTGGCAAGATGAAAATACGCAGATTGAATTTTTAATAACATATCTGACAGGTAATGGAATAGCCACAAATTACGTTTCAAAGAGTAATATGGGTAGACCTTATTTTGGAACCTTTTATAACTCTACTGCTTGGGAAACTTATCAAGAAACAGGTGATACAGATAAAGATATAGATTATTTAACTAGAGCATTTTTAGCTAATTATGAAGGACCTGGTGAAGAATATGCTAATAAAAGTATTGGAAAAAGAATAGCATATGCAAAGAAATATTATAATGAATTTAAGGGAAAAACTCGTCCTACAGGAAATTCGGAAATTGTAAAAGTAGCATTACAACAAGTTGGAAACATTCGGAGGACAACTTTATTATAGTTGGTATGGTGTAGATCTTAAAGGGAATTGGTGTGCATGTTTTGTTTCATGGTGTGCAGATCAATGTCGGATATATAGATTCAGGTATAATACCTAAATTTGCAAGTTGTTCATGGGGAATTAATTGGTTTAAAACAAAGAATCAGTGGCAAGGAGCAGGCTATACACCAAAAAGTGGAGATTTAATATTTATTGATTGGGATATAGATGGAACTTGTGACCATGTTGGAATTGTAGAAAAAGTTGAAAATAATAAAGTATATACTATTGAAGGAAATTATGGAGATTGTTGTGCAAAAGCAAGTTATGATTTAAGTAGTCAGAATATTTTTGGTTATGCAACACCAGCATATAAATAAAATTTAAAGGAAAGAATATGTTTATAAAATTTATGTTAAATGAATAGTATAAGCATATTGAACGAGGGAAGATTAATTTGAAAAAAGTAAAAATTTTAGTTACTATAATTATATTAATGATTTTTATATTAATTTGCTTATTGGTTTGTTTAAATAATGTAAAAAATAATGTTGATGTAGGAAATGAAAGTGAAGAATCAGGAATGTACGAATTACCTGAATATGATAAAAAAGAAGTAAGTCTAACTTATTTTTATACAGTTCAAAAATGTATCTCTACATATTTAGATAGTATTAATAAAAATAGTTCAGCTTATTATGGAAGGGATAATGATGGAAACTACGTAAAGGTTATAAAAGAGGAAGATATAAAGAATATTATATATAATCAGCTTAGTAAAGAATATATTAATAAGTATAATATAGATAAAAAGAATGTCTATGATTTTGTAGATGATATAACAGAAAAACAAATATTTAATGTTCTTAAAATGAGATTAGTAGAGAATGAAATCTCAGACCAATATATAGTATATGGATTTTTACAAAATATAGAAAATAAATTTACGAAATATGAAAGTTTTATTGTTAATATAAATAAAGAAGATAATGTCTATTCAATACAACCAATTACTGAAGATGTTAGCGATATAACTGAAATAACAGTACAAGATGAGTATATAGAAAAGAATGATAATAATACATTACCAAAAGTTATAGTAAATGCTGAATCAAATTGTAGAGAATATTTTAATTTATTTAAAAGAATAATGTTATCTAAACCAGAAGAGGCATATGAATTGTTAAACAAAGAATATAGAGAAAAAAGATTTGGAAATGTTAATGAATTTAAAAAATATGTAAATGATAACAAAAGTGAATTAGCGAAAATAACACTTAGTAAATATTATGTAAATGGAAACGGTAAGAATATAGAATATGTATGTAAAGATGCATGTGATAATTTATATATTTTTAATATAAATACAGTAACAGAATTTGATGTTAAATTGGATACTTATACTTTATTAACAGAGGATTTTAAAAAGACTTACGAGGTAGCAAATGAACAAAAGAAAGCTCAAATGAATATAGATAAGTGGGTTCAAATGTTAAACAATAGAGATTATAAATCTGCATATGAAGTTTTGGATCAGACTTTTAGAGAAAATACATTTAAAACTCAAGAAATATTTGAAAAGTACATGAGAGCAAAATACCCACTGGATTATTCTACACACTATATAAATTATGACAAAAATGGAGAACTGGAAATTTTAACCGTTGAATTAACAGATATAACAGGTAAGAACAAAAATACATCAGAATTAAAGATTGTTATGAAATTAGAAAAAGATTTTAAATATATATTATCATTTGAATTATAATTAAACTTCTACAATATCACTTTACGTCATATAACTTTTAAGTACAATAAAAAGAGGGTGTCTTAAATATGAACTGAACCAAAAAAGTGAAGTGCACCCCAAATGTTAGACAGAAAAGTTTAACATTTGGGGTGCACTTCAAAATATGAACCTTCTTTTATTTCCTAAATCTACAAATGCTAATTTTCAAAAGATAACTCAAATTTCATATTTTCTTTTAGGTTAACAATAAAATTTATTGGTTTAAGTTCTTTATTCAAATCTTTATAATCTTGTATTGTTACTGTTATAACATAATAGTTATCTTTTTTTTCTGCAGAAACTGACTTTATCTTGTTACATTCAAAAAATGTTGACTCTGTAAACTTCTTAAATGTATCTTCATCTTTAAAGTAATTTTGTTTAAATCCTTGTGCTAAAACGTTATATGCAGCAGTATAATCTTTGGTATTTATCATTTCTATAAAAGTTTGTACATGCATAGATGCCTTTTGTTCATCTGTTGATTTTTCATATTTGTTTACTGTATCTTTTAATGTAACTGTATATGAATCTAATAATACTGTAAACTGTGCTGGAGAGGTTTCTTTAAAAATCCAATAATATCCATAGTTATCTTTACACACATATTCCTTATAGTCTTCATAAACATTAACAGCATACTCTACAATATCTTGATTAATATTATTTTTTTTCATTTGATTTAAATATTCTTTATATTTATCTATAGTTCCAAATCTTTTGTCTCGGTATTCTTTGTCTAACATATTATATACTTCTTCTGGTTCAAAGCTTGCATGTTTTTTATATATAACCATATATCCTTTTGAGATTTGCATATTATTTACTACAGATAAGCTAAATGAATTTACATTATTCTTGTCTATATTATTTATCAATTCTACTAATTCATTAACATTTACTTCATTAATAGAACTCTTTAAAGGGTATATTGAATATGTCATATTTTCCATATCTAATTTTACAATTACACAATATTCATTTTCATCTTGTATCACATTTATATTATCTGTTCTTATTTTTCCACTAACTATATATACATTTATATTATCTTTAGTTATGTATTGTGCTTTTTCCATAGAGAAAGACTTTCTAGTACCATAGTCGTCAATAAACGATAATATGTTATCTTTAGTAATATTATTCTGATTAATAAATAGATTATCTAATTGCAAATATAGACTTTCTGTGTCTTTATTATATACATCAATTAAATATTTGCTAACTTTATTTGATATTGTATAGAATATCGAATTGTCTTTTAATATTTCTAAAGAAAAATTTTCTTTTTCAATTAGTTGTGGTTTATTATTATTCGAAATCATATATTTTTTTAATAAAATTATCAAAAATAGTAATAAAATAAACAATACAATTAATATTAAAACAATTCTAATTTCTCTTTTTCTTTCCATAATATATCTCCTAAAAACCTAAACTTCTTCGTTGCTCTTGTGTATAATATTTGTACTCTCTTCCATAAAGTGGTAAATCATAATTACCGGTCATGAACAATTCATATCTATATTCATTTTGAGCAAGCCAACCTGCAAATCTTCCTTTAGCATTATCATAATAAGTAAATCCATTATTCCACCACCAATTATTCCATAGTTCTGTTCCAGAACCATATTGCTTATATGCATTTATAAATCCTTCTATTTGTATACCACCTTGACCATAATGATATGTTGCTGCAACTAATGCATCTTTTTGATGTTGTTCTAATCCTAAGCCTGCAACATTCTTTTCTACAAAGTTAATATTTCCTTGTAATAATTGATAACCTATTTGATCTACAACCTCTTTATCTATATATATTTGTAGATCATTAATAGATTTACCACTATTGTTAACACCATTATTACTAGACAGTTTTTTAGCAATTTCATTTTGTATGTCTTGTGGAAACATATTGTAATGTGATTGGTAATTGATATCAGCAGCTCCAATAGTAGGAACACCACCACCATCATCATACATCATATACTTAGTACCATCTGGACTAATTGCTGGTGTGGACCCTTTGTATATAAAATTAATTAGATTAGATGTGTTGTTACTAGGTCTTGGATTTTCTTGACTTACATACTCTTCTGGATCTAATATTTCTCCATTTAATTCCATCTGAAAATGTAGATGCATGCCAGTTGATTGACCACTATGTCCCATATTGGCAATAACTTGTCCATATGTGATTTTGTCACCAGCTTTAACTTTAACAGTTCCCTGAGCCAAATGTCCATATGTAACTTTTATATCACCATATTGTATAACTATATGATTTCCAAACCCTCCTCCATCATTATTATCTAAAGAGCCATTATCTGCAAATCCATCAATTGCTGACAACACTTCTCCATTACCACAAGATATTATATATGGCCCTGGAGGACTACCTCCTGATGATGGTGCTATATCAATACCTTTATGAGATGCTCCCCATCTAGGGCCTACTCCTGATGTTATAGTGACATTTATTGGACTCCCACTAGCAAATATTTTTCCATCTTTTTCAGTTGTTTCATTACTACCTATTGGCCACCAAAATCCTGTTCCTGAAGTACTTACAAACTTGGATGAAGACACAGCAAACATATCTTCTAAATTTATTTCTTTAACCCCATAATCTTTACCAGTAGCCTTATACATTAAATATTTTGT
>ENA-ORMR01001616-ORMR01001616.1-human-gut-metagenome-genome-assembly--contig:-NODE-1616-length-16540-cov-4.565241_pt1 | contig 16540 bp, 16 predicted proteins | sample MGYA00242107_ERZ509003 | MGnify/ENA primary metagenome ERZ509003 (study PRJEB26280, sample SAMEA2338699) | human gut metagenome | biome: human gut; feature: human-associated habitat; material: faeces... | reverse complement strand
TCGTAGGTAAGTCAAATGGATTCATCTCAGGATGACAAATGAAAGAAACTGCCGCAAGTTACAAAATCTCATAATTTGCGACAGTCCCTTCATTACTTTCATTATAAGAATAGCTGTGGCAAGAGTTAAATGAATGTCAAATTTACTCTATATTTAATAACAACAAACACGCCGTTAGATAATGGTTTATTCCGTCTGACCAGTATGAGATTTTAATCTTTTTATTCACGACAAGTTGCCCATCTATTGTTGATATGCTTATAATAGCAGATGTTGTATCGCTGTCTATGGAGACATACTCGTCGCTTATTAGGTTAAAATAATCAAGTAAATACTGCCAGCTTTTATCCGTTTTTATTGTAGTTCTGTTTTCGTCGAAAAACAGCATGCCGTTGTAAAATATTTGACAATCATAGAGAGGAAAGAAATATTGGGTTCCGTCCTTATCCGTGAATATCTCCAGCGGGTCACCGTTACTGATCACATTGACATGGTAGGCCTTGTCCGCGTGCTTTTCCGAGCACTGGACTATGGTGACGGGTGAGCTATCTGCCATGCCGGGATCAAAATTTGCGGCGTCCTCCGTTTCCTCCGGCAGTGTGCCGCTTCTGAGGATGGAGTCGATATCCGCCTTGAGCTGCACCTCGATGTGATTCTCGAACACGGTGATGCGCTCGATAATCAGCGTGAGATCCTGGCGCTCAAGCTTCGGCTTCTGGAGGATATCGTCGAACACCTCCAGCGCCGTCTTGGCCGCGCGGTTGACGCGGATGATGGTATTGCGCTTGTCGGCGCTCATGTCTATCTGGTTTCTGATGCCCTCGATGCGGCGGGAGAGGTCGCTCTCCATCTCGTCATAGGTCTCCTCAAGCAGTGCCTCCTGCTCCGGGTGCTTCATAATATCCCGGACACGCTGGCGCTTCGTGGCCTTGAGCTCGGCCTGAAGATCATCGAGCACCGCGGTGAGGTTCTGCGCCGCTTTCTCGGTCTCGGCGATGTCCTCAGTCTCGCGCGCAAGGTCGGCGTTCAGCCAATCGAGCATCTGCGCGGAGTTCTCCTTCACCTTGCGCACATAGTCCTTCACCAGCTCGTCGAGCTTGTCGACGCGGATGTGGTGGCTTGTGCAGGCCTTGCGCCCGCGCCGGTGGTATTCGCCGCAGCGGTAAGCGTCGCGGATGTCGCGGCGGCTCATGGCAAACATGGGGCTGCCGCAGTCCCCGCAGAACAGAAAACCGGAGTACACATTGTCGTACTTTTTCACGCCCCGGTAATTGGCGGTGGAACGCTTCTCCCGGAGGGCCCGGGTGGTGGCAAAGGTGCGGTAGTCGATAATGGGCTGGTGGTGGTTCTCAATGACGATGTGCTCCTCCTCGTCCCGTTTCACATCCTTTCCGTTGATCTTGGCACGGGTGTACTTGGCCTGGCGGAAAGTGCCGATATAAAAATCGTTGTCTAAAATCCCCTGCACCGTGACGATGGCCCAGGCGGCCTTGGTTTTCCGGCTGGTGGGTTCCCCAGCCGCCTCCTTGCGCATCTGCTCCGACATCCGGGGAGTTGGAATGCCCTGCTCCGTCAGGTAGTTGGCGATTTTCTTGTAGCCCCAGCCCTGGTTGTTGTACAGGTCAAAAATCTGCCGCACGATCTCCGCTTCCGTAGGGACGATCTCAAATTCTTTCTGCCTGTTGATGATATAGCCGTAGGGGGCGGCGCACAGCCATTTCCCATCGGCCTGCCGCCGCCGGATGACGTTTTTCACCTTCTTGCTGGTGTCGGTGACAGGCATTTCGTTGATGAGAAACTGAAACTGGATTTTCAGCCAGTCGTCATCGTTGGGAAAGTCGATGTTGTCTCCCACGGAAATGATGCGAACGCCTGCATCCCGCAGATCCTCCAATTCCACCAGCCCCCGGGAATTTCGCCGGGAGAATCGGGAAAAATCCTTCACCACCAGAATGTCATACTGATGCCGGATCAGCCCCTTTCGCATGGCCTGGTAGCCCTCCCGCTGCTCAAAGGTATAGCCGGAACGGTCCCGATCCTCATAAAAGGTCAGGCTGCTTCCCGGAAATCGGCGGTTCACAAAGTCCCGGATGATGGCTTTTTGGTTTTCAATGGACACATTGTCCCGGTCCAGCTCCTCGTCCACGGAGATGCGGCAGTAGCCGGCAATGTCAAAGGTTTCGGTCATAACAAGCCTCCCTACATTTGATAACGTCTATCTTGTTTTGCATATTTACAGATAATATTGTACATTGATAATGATAAAAAAGCAAGAACAAATTTTGTATAACACAAATAATCATTGCCGTTTCCACATAATTATGGTAAAATAGAAGTAGAATACATGGTAGGGAGGGACAGATATGCAATATACCATCGATGAAATCAGGGAAATTGTCGCAGCCTTGGCCGCCCGGTATGGAGCTGACCGTATTTATCTGTTCGGCTCCTATGCCCGGGGTGACGCCAACAAGGACAGTGATATAGACTTGCGCATCGACAAGGGCGCCATTCGTGGCTTGCAGATGGGCGGACTTGCCGCTGATCTGGAAGACGCATTGGGAATCCCTGTGGATTTGGTTCCCACCGGAAGCCTGGACAGCAAATTTCTGAATTCTATTTCTGATGATGAGGTGCTGCTGTATGAAGCCTCTTGACCGGAATATCAGCATTTTGGAGCATATCGTAGGCTATTGCGACCAGATAGAGGAGACAATTCGCCGCTTCGGAAATGACTATGGTGTATTTTCCACGGACGCGATCTACCGGAACGCAGCAGCATTGTGTGTCCTTCAAATCGGAGAATTGGCCGGAAAGCTGACGGATGAATTCCGTGCAGAACATCCAGGCGCGCCTTGGCGGCAAATTCGCGGTATGCGGAATATTGTGGCACACAGCTATGGCACCGTTGATCCGGAGATCACCTGGGAAATTCTGACGGAGGATATTCCAAAGCTGAAAGCATATTGCTGCCGTATTATCAATGCCAAATGTGATGAACTGTAAAATGCAGCCCCTGCAGATGTTGTGACGACATCTGCAGGGGCTTTTACATTCCAATTTCCACGGAGGAAATTGCAGCAAATTACAGTTCCATCTGTGTGATTTTCTGCTTTTTCTCCCGCTGCACCGCCAGTTCCGCACTGCGCCGTTTGTTATACGCCAGCAGGGCCATGGTGTTCTCCTTCAAATCCTCCTGCCCGGAGTGAAATACCGCCACCATATATTTCTGCTGCTTCCACTGGGCATACATGGGCTTCAACTGATTTTGCAGAGCCTCATCCCCACTCTCCTTTCGGCTCAGCCACACCTGTACCAGTTTCTTTGCATCATCCTGAATAATTTCCATGTTACTGCCCCCTTTTCTCCAAATGATTTCCAGAGTTTCCTTTTTTTATGCGAATAGGCGTGCTCCTTTTTACAGCAGGGAATCCTGCGCGCTGGTTTGTGAATCCTATTTTCTGTCAATCTTCCCGCCGCTTCTGCCAGACAATCTCATAGCCCAGTACATCAGCAAGTTCCAGCACTTCCCGATAGCGCAGGGTCTGGTCACTCAACTTGGCGGAAAAATTGGAATCGCTGTCACTCCATCCATACTCGGCAGAGCAGGCTTCCACCGCTTCCTTCTGAGTGTAACCCGCAGCAATGATGTGGGATTGAATGTCGCAGCGGACTCGGTTAATTTTTCTTCCCTTTTTCATGTTCGTTTCCTCTTGGATCAAATTCTGTTTTCTATGCGGTGACTCTGCTGTCCAGTAAATTTCCTTTGATTCTGAAAATCCCTCCATTTTCTTATTCGCCATGTCCGGGTCACAGGTTGACCCGGCGAATGCAGCGATTTACGAACCAATTCGTCAGCCGGTGCAGTTCTTTCCCATACTGCGAATCGCATTCACTCTTTGCTTCATCGCTTGTTGGCGCATTTCTCACAGCAAAGAGAAAACATTTTCGCTGTTTTCCAAACCCTTTGTTTTCCCTTTGGCTGATATTGCAGTTCTGCCTGTTAACAAGCTGGTGTAAACGGGCGCAAGAAAACCTCTGTACGGTTGGCATTGACCTTTTCCACCCTCATTTCTTGTTTTGCAATTCTCTGTTTACATCTTCTCTAAAAGGAAAAGAGTAAGGAATCCAAAGTAAATTTAAGGCGTATCCCTTCTTTCGGCATTTGACGGTTTTGAAAATACGTTGACCGGCTTGTTTACCGGCTGTTTACTGGGATAGAGGATACCTGCTTACCAACCTTCCGGCAGTTCCAGCTGCTCCGCTCCTACCCCAGTCTTTCTGTGCCATGTGCGCTGGATACCGTATCCGGGAATCCGTTTTGTTGTACCCGGCTCCCAGCCCTCGATGGTGTGGTTCATAATGTCGTTGATCTCCCGGATCTCCCATTGCTTTGGCTCGTCCATGCGTCCCAGGCCCAATTCAAAAATCTGCCGGGAACATACATCATCACTTCCAAAGGAATCCAGAAAGCACTGGATACGCCCGCTCGTAGTGTCCTCGGGCATGAATGCCTTTTGGCGGTTCCGGGCTTCCTCCTCCAACTCTCTCGGCAGAGACAGCCGGAAATCCCCGCTGCGGTAAATGGTCATGGCCTCTGCCCACATCTGGTCGATGTAGGCGCGGGACACTGTTTCGTTTTCCAGAATGTGTACCTCCGCCTTATCCGGCTCTGCCATGACCGGCAGGAAACGACGGTTGCCCGCTCTGTCCAACGGCAGGAAATCCAGCGAATTGGAAGTGCCGGCAAATACGCACTGCCTCGGCCGATCCTCCGGGTGGATGTCGTAGGGCACCTTATAGGTTTCCTTCTGGCGGCTGATGAAGCTGCGGATCTCCTCAATACTTTTCGTACTGGCAGTGGCCAGCATCTCCGACATTTCGATGATCCAGTGTCCCTGCATTTTCCTATATACATTGTCATCATCGATCTTTTTCAGATCATCGGAGAACCATTCATCCCGCACAGCCAGCAGGCGGAAGAAGCTGGACTTGCCCGCCCCCTGACTGCCCACCAGACACAGCATCAGTTCAAATTTGATGCCGGGGTGGAACACCCGGCTGATGGCACCCAGCATGAAAATTTTCAGGCACTCGGTGTTGAACTGGCATTCCTCTGCCCCTAGGAATCTGTGCAAGGCGTGCTGAATGCGAGGCTGCCCGTCCCAGCGGAGCGCTTGGAGATATTCCTGAATGGGATGGAAGCGGTTTTCATTGGCAACAATGCGGATGGCATCCCGCAATGCCTTCTCATGGTTCAGATGGTAGTGCCGCTCAAAATACAGTTTGAGGTAGCTCATGTCCCGTTCCGTGATGGCACTGCCTGTCCGCTCCCAGCCAACATCGCCCACGATGCAGTCCCGCTCGGTCAGCACGTTGAATCGAATGGTTCCCCTCAAATTCTCGTCATGCTCCAGAACAAAAATGCAGTTGTCAATGGTTTGCAGGACATTGTCTTTGCCGTTCTTCTTGAGATTCAGAAATATCTCCTGCTGTGTCATTGCTGTGGATTCGTTCATCGATCTTTATCACCATCTTTCTGTAATGCTCGTAAACGGTTTTCACTTCTTCCGTAGTTCCGAACTCCAATTCAAAAATCAACTGGCGGACGTCGGCCTGCCTTTGAAGTGCTTCGATAAACAACGGGTGCCATTCTGCATCCGACGCCTTTGGGCAATACCTTCGCTTCCAGTCAATCAGTAAATCGTAGTAGCTGTGAAGAATTTCCTTCGCGTAGGAAACCCATGTTTCCATTTCTGTCCGGGCAGCTGGTGGGCCTCGGGAGTGGTTGCCCGCAGGAATCACAAAATCTGCGGACAGCTTTTGTGCCGCCTCCCCCGGTGGAATTCCAAAGAGCCGGGACACAAATGTGATAACGTCTCCCTGCGCGCCGCAGCCGAAACAGTGAAAGCACCGGCTGAGCTTCAGGCTGGGCGAGTGCTCATCGTGGAAGGGACATAACGCCATCCCGGAGGCATTCACTTTTAAGCCATAGCGGGGAGCCACCTCCCGGCAGGTCAATCTTTGTTTCAACGCTGGATAGTAGCTCATGTTTCCCTCCTTCAGTTGAATTTGTCACAGGATACCCATTTACCAGGTATCCCCGTGTATTCACTTTTCAAGATGCAGGTGAACAAACTCCCAAAGGACGCAAAAAAGGACATGGCAACAGCGTGAAAGCTGTTTGCCATGTCCTCTCGATGGTCCTCGTTCTCACCAGCAAAGCTGGTGGATGCAGGCTCTTATCCGGCTTCTATACTGGAATCGATCCAGCGTGTCCGGCGGTTGAACTTTATGCAAAACGTGTCAACAAAAATATGAAGTTGTTATCGCAAGTTGATTTAGAAAGTTTGTTCGTATATCAGGAGTATAACACATAGAAAACGCAATGTCAACATCTAATTCAAAAATATTTTCGAAAATAAATCTTGCTCGTGCAAAATCAAAAGCGATTGAAAATCGCGCAGCCGCAGACGGACAGTCTGCGATTATCAGGGCTTGGGGCGGAGCCTCAGCAAGCAGAAACCCACTCGTTCCGTGGAAGGGGGACGGGGGGATTTTGCGCATCTGTATTACAGATGCATTGCTTGCTAATATTCGTTTAGCCCCTTACAGCTTGAAAATAGGTTTGTAAAGAGGCCCTTATCTAAGCTGCAATAGTGACCATAAACCTCGCTGCGACAAAAGTCGCAAGCAATGCCTTCGTATATACAAAGGCACAAAACCAGGCATTTCCACTCTATCGGGAATGCCTGGTTTCTGCTTGTTGAGGCCCTGCCCCAATCCCCGGTGAACATAATGTTCTGAGTAACGCTGCCCTTCGGGCATCGGCTGCGCAATTATAAATTGCTGTCGTTGAATCAGTCCGCCATTTGTAAACCAGAAATTATCTCAGGAATGTTTACTATCATCATAATTCCGTGGTGAATAGTACGTTGGTGGTAAACACAACTATGTCGACTTCTCTTCTGATTGCGGTTATACTTAACTTGTACAACTTTGTCCGCTTGTATATTCAAAATATCAAAAAGTCGAAACGGAGACGCGCTCATGGATATCCAGCACTGCAAAAAAATATTCGACCACTACAGCGGCATGATGCGCACTAAGGAATTGAAACAGGAGAAAATATACTACAAGAATATCCAACAGCTTATTGAAACAGGGTACGTGGAGAAAGTACGATACGGCTATTACCAATGGGTCAACCCCGACGATTTCAGCGAGATTGGCACGGTGAGCCGCCTGTTCCCGGATGCGATTCTCTGCATGGATACAGCTCTGCGTTACTATGGATACAGTGACCGCACGCCGGGGGAATGGCATCTTGCTGTCAGCAAGGATTCAGGAAAATCACGGTTCCGGATCGATTACCCCTTTGTGAAGCCCTATTACATGGAACCTGCGGTTCTGGAACTGGGGCTGACAAAAGGAAATATGGACGGACACGAGATGCGGATTTATGATAAAGATCGTGTCATTTGTGATTGCCTGCGGTATCGGAATAAAATGGACAAAGAAATTTTCAACAAAGCGATCCAAAACTATATTGCAGACCCGGAAAAGCGTATTCCCAAACTCATGGAGTATGCCGAGCCTCTGCGGGTAAAGAAGATTGTGAAAGACTTGATAGGAGTGTGGCTGTAATGGCGGATGTTGCGGCGTCTGTTCTGGCAAAATTGAAAAACAAGGCCAAGGCTTCCGGCTTCAGCACCCAAATCACAGGCGATATCAAAATAGTGCTGATACTTTTGCCAGATATTTTATTGACATCATACTGTATATTTGATTATACTGAACTTGGAACATATAGGAGTATTTCCCATGAAAAAGGAGGGCAAATGTGCAGGGAATCGATTGGAAATTGTATCAAGAGGATCCATTTTATCGCGATCTTGTAGACCGCATGTTAGAAAACGAACAAGAGGCCGCTCGCCTGCGGCAGCAGTTACGTGCGGAGCAGGCCCAGTTAGATGCAGAGGCAACCTATAGACGGCAAAGAATGCTGGGATACGCGAATCAGCTCCCTTATCGGGAGACGACTCCGGTTCGTCCAATGCAGTGGAGCGCCTCTTATCCGGCGTATCAGGACAACTTTGTCAATTACTGGTCTGCTTCCACACAATCCGCTGTGCAATCTGGTGCCCCTATGCCGAACCAGGAAGAACTCCGTCATGTGTTCCATTCTGCGGTAGATTGCACTGCGCAGTTAACCAAAGAAAACGCACCTGTTCCATCGATCATATTCGATGGATTGGGACTGCTTACTGCAGCAAATCTGTTTGAAGCGGCAAAATCAGCGCTTTCTATCATTGACACCGCGAAAAAGCTCATGTTGTGAATATGCCGCAAACCCTTTACCAACACATAGGAAGCCTGCATCATTGATCGGTGCAGGCTTCCTTTGCTGAACAGGAAAGGAAGCACCGTACTGCATCTAAGTTCGGCAATTACAGCTAAAGTATTTTCAATTCATTCATTATTAAAACTATGATAAAGATGAGGTTGACAAGAAATACATTTGTGTGTATGCTATAATTGTATCATTGATTGAAATATGATAAAATTGAAAGTCAAGTGAGGAAATTGAATGAGAGATTTCAACTTCAAAGCAGAATATAAAAAGCTCCTGACGCCAGAGGTTGTGGCCTACCTGACGCAAATTCACGAATACAAAGGGCAGCAAAACCTTTTTATTGAGGCAAAGGCGGATGAATTGTCTGATCTCTTGGAGGTTGCAAAGATACAGAGCACGGAAGCCTCCAACCGCATCGAGGGCATTATTACAACAAACGACCGCCTGAAAAAAATCGTCCGTGAGAAAACCATGCCCCGGAGCCGCAGCGAAAAAGAGATCGCCGGATACCGCGATGTACTTGCAACAATTCATGAAAGTCATGACTTTATCCCGCCAAAGCCTTCCATGATTTTGCAGCTTCATCGGGATCTGTACAAATACAGCGGTAAGGCCATCGGCGGCAGCTTCAAAAATTCAGACAATGTGATTGCCGAGGAATTGCCGGACGGCCAGCAAATCGTTCGGTTTGAGCCTGTACCAGCATGGGAAACACCGGAGACCATTGCTGCATTGTGCAATGCTTTTGAAGTGGCAATGCAGGATGCAGAGCTTGACCCGCTGCTGCTGATTCCCATCTTTATACTGGACTTTCTCTGTATCCACCCCTTCAACGACGGCAACGGCCGCATGAGCAGGCTCCTGACGCTGCTGCTCTTGTACCGCTCCGGCTATGTCGTGGGCAAATATATTAGTATTGAGAAGCTGATTTCCGACACCAAGGAAACCTATTACGAAGCCTTACAAACCAGCTCTTATAACTGGCACGAAGGCACGAACGATTATGCCCCCTTTGTAACCTATATGCTGGGCGTCCTGGTGGCTGCGTACCGGGATTTTGAAAGCCGGATCGAATTGCTGACAACAAAGGGGCTTTCCAAGCCCGACCGGGTGCGGGAGGTCATCAAAAACCACCTTGGCAAGATCACCAAAAGCGAAATCATGGAAAAATGCCCGGATATCAGTCAGATCACTGTCCAGCGGGCACTGGCAGAGCTGCTGAAATCCGGCGAGATCATCAAACTCGGCGGTGGCCGCTACACTTCTTATACTTGGAACAGGGAGAGAGAATAAATGATTACAGGCGAACTGAAAAACAAAATCGACGGTCTTTGGGATATTTTCGCGGCGGGCGGTCTGGTGAATCCGTTGGATGTGATCGAGCAGATCACCTATCTGATGTTCATTCATGACCTGGATGATTCGGACAATCTCCGGGCAAAAGAAGCCGCCATGCTGGGGCTGCCTTATACCAGCATCTTCACCGATGAGGTGCAGGTGGGTGAGCGCACCATCGACGGTCAGCAGCTCAAATGGAGTGTATTTCATGACTTCCCGGCGGGGAAAATGTACTCCGTCGTACAGGAGTGGGTGTTCCCCTTTATCAAAAACCTCCACGGCGACAAAAACAGCGCCTATTCCAAGTACATGGATGACGCCATTTTCAAGCTCCCCACACCGCTGCTGCTTTCCAAGGTGGTGGATGCGCTGGACGAGATTTACCGCCTGATGAACGAATCCCAGGCGGTGGACGTGCGCGGCGACACCTACGAATATCTGCTCAGCAAAATCAGCCAGTCTGGCCTCAACGGTCAGTTCCGTACCCCGCGCCATATCATCCGCATGATGGTGGAGCTGATGGACCCGAAGGCCGATGACGTCATCTGCGACCCGGCCTGCGGCACCTCCGGTTTTCTTGTTTCGGCGGGCGAGTATCTGAAAGAAACCCGGAAAGAAGAAATCTTCTTCAACCGTCAGAAGAAAGACCATTATATGAACCATATGTTCTTCGGCTACGACATGGATCGCACCATGCTCCGGATCGGCGCGATGAACATGATGACCCACGGCATTGACAACCCCTTTATTGAGTACCGGGACAGCCTTAGCGACCAGAACCCGGACAAGGAGAAGTATTCCCTGATTTTGGCCAACCCGCCCTTCAAGGGCAGTCTGGACGCAGACACCGTGTCGGCAGATCTTCTCAAGGTCTGCAAGACCAAGAAAACCGAGCTGCTGTTTCTGGCGCTGTTCCTGCGGATGCTGCGCATCGGCGGGCGCTGTGCCTGTATCGTCCCCGACGGCGTGCTGTTCGGTTCGTCCACTGCGCACAAGGCTATCCGCAAGGAGCTGGTGGACGGCAACCGGCTGGAGGCTGTGATCTCCATGCCCAGCGGCGTATTCAAGCCCTACGCAGGTGTGTCCACCGCGGTGCTGATCTTCACCAAGACCGGCCACGGTGGTACAGACAATGTGTGGTTCTATGATATGACCGCCGACGGCTTTTCGCTGGACGATAAGCGCAGCCCGGTGGCCGGCAATGACATTCCCGACATCATTGCCCGTTTCCGCAAGCTGGAAGCAGAAAAAGACCGCCAGCGCACGGAAAAATCCTTCTTCGTGCCCAAGGCGGAGATCGTAGAAAATGGCTATGACCTGTCCATCAACAAGTACAAAAAGACGGAGTATAAGCCCGTGGAGTACCCGCCTACTAGCGAGATCATGGCGGAGCTGCGGAAACTGGAGAAGGTAATTGGCACAGCGATGGATGAACTGGAGAGGATGATATAAGTGGAAAACATTATTACTAACTTAGCTACTTGGGCAACGCTAATCTTATTTTTGTTCTATTTCGTTGGGAGAATAATCACAATCTGTGTGGTGAAAAGATTATGGCATGACAAAGTTGTTTTTTCAGAGATAAACAGGGATGAGTACGGCATCGTTGATGAAATAGGAGATGATACATGCGAATGCGACGTACCATTTTGCGCATATCTTGTCAGCGTAGAAGGTATGAGAAATATTAAGATATACACCAATGATTTAAATAATATTGAAATGGGCGTACGCAAAGACAAGCTTATATATCAGCGTGATTTTATGAACATAGATCAGGCAATCAAAATCAATATCAACACAGGAGATATATTTCCAACGCTTTTCATTGAGTATGAGACGATGGATTTTATGAAAGTGTCTCTTGATTGGCAAGACAACTTAAAAAGTGGCGTTTTTAGCGAAATGGTTGTTCCTCAGAACACTTTGCGTAGCGTATTGTATAAGCTTTTGCGGTAATATAAATTCGGATTTGTGGGGATGAATGGATGATTAAGAGTTTCGATGAGGTGTTCGAGGATGTCACAAAACTTGGGGTAAAGATAAAAACAGATGAGTACCATCCGATAGGAAAATATCAGATAATAGACCAAGGGCAAGAGGCAGTTGCCGGATATAGTGATTTAGAAGACGGTGTATTTGAAAATGTGCCTGCTATTGTATTTGGAGATCACACACGTATTGTCAAATATGTGGATCAGCCGTTTTTTCTTGGTGCAGATGGCGTGAAAGTACTGCGCAGTCGGTTTAAAGACGCAAATTATCGCTATCTGTACTATGCGCTCAAGAGCGTGAAGATTCCAAACACAGGATACAATCGACATTTCAAGTGGTTGAAGGAAGCAAAAATCTATTATCCGAATTCGGAAGAACAGTCCAAAATCGTCTCGATCCTAGATGGAATTTCATCGGTTATTGAGCACCGTCAGCAGGAGCTCCAAAAGCTGGATGAGCTTGTCAAAGCCCGATTTATCGAACTGTTCGGTGATCCGTTGGGTAACGACAAGGGATGGCAGAAAGTCTTGATTACCGAGGTGTGTCATGCGATTTTTGGCGGAGGGACACCCTCAAAAAGTCATCCAGAATACTTCGCAGGATCTATACCGTGGGTATCACCGAAGGATATGAAGTCTTCGGTGATTAACGACAGCATAGATCATATCACGGAGGACGCAATCGCTCACAGCACAACGAATCTTGTGCCTGCAAATTCGGTACTAATGGTAATACGGAGCGGAATTTTGAAGCACACATTACCTGTTGCCATTAACAGTCTGCCGGTTACAATCAACCAAGACATGAAGGCGTTTGTGCCCAATGAGACTGTAAAAACTGCATTTTTACTGTACTTCTTTAAGGCAATTGAGAATGATGTGCTTGCGGGCGTTCGTGGTGTGACAGCGGATAACATCGACTTCAAAGCATTCCAGAAGCGAACCATCATCGTACCACCCTTGGCACTGCAGGAGCAATTCGTAGCCTTCGTCACCCAGACTGACAAATCAAAAGTTGCCGTACAGAAGGCGTTGGACGAAGCACAGCTACTGTTCGACAGCCTGATGCAGAAATATTTCGGATAAAAGCGAGGGACGAACTATGGATACAATACGGTCTGTCTCAGAATACCTCGAGTGCCTGTCAAAGATAAAAACGGAACCGAAGGCAACATTTTCGGTTGGCTGTTTCACTCTGTTTCGCGGCCAAGCAAATGCTAATTGGTTGCTGTCCCCCAGTTTATATCGTCAAAACTTGTTCGAGGCAGAAAACCTACTTTTAACAGAAATAAAGCACATCTGTCCAAATGAATTTGGGGATAATCGATTTGATTCACTCGTTAAAATGCAGCATTTTGGTATGCCAACGCGCCTTTTGGACGTAACAACCAACCCTCTGGTTTCTCTTTACTTTGCGTGCGAGTCCAGCGAGCAGTCAAATGAAGACGGTATAGTCTATATATTTCCTAATATGCCTGTTTCATGGAGCAACGACCCGTTGGTTGATCTGGTGATGGACTTTGTTTATGATTATTTTCCAAGAAAAATGTGGCTTGATCAAATGCTTGACCAATCGCAAAAAAAATATAGAAATGGTAGCTATCGCCTGATGCCTGATACGATTGATTCCCTATTGCATTATTTAACAGTTCCCGCCTTTGCGGTAATGCCTGCAAAAACAAACGAACGAATCGAGGCACAGGACGGAGCGTTCTTTGTTTTTGGTATGCATTTCAGCAATCGGGAAGTCAGCACGAATCCCGGCACGATTGGAAGAGTGTACTATAACTTTGAGCCAATCGAAATTGATAACGTGCAGCAAATCTGGAAGAAAACAGAGACATTACGAATTCCTGCCGCTGCGAAAAAAGGCATCTTAAATCAACTTGATATTCTTGGTATTAACGAACGGAAGCTGTTTCCAGATCTGTCGCATCAAATCAATCATACAGTTAGGACAGTAAAAGCGCATATGATTAAATGATACGAGGTGATCCCCACATGACCAACTTTGACATTTTCGCTGTCGATCCGCAATTCGAGTCCTTTGCCTCCGTTGCGGTTTCCGCTGAGCGGATTCTACATATTGACCCGTCCGCCTGCGTGCTGAACTGCCGGCGGGCGATGGAGTTTGCGGTGAAGTGGATGTATTCTGTGGACAAGGCGCTGGTCATGCCTTATCAGGACTCTCTGGTGAGCCTCATGAATACCGAAGACTTCCGGGACATCGTGGGCGCGGACATCTGGCGGCGGATGGATCTAATCCGTCGCATGGGAAACAATGCCGCCCACACCGGCAAGAAAATCACCGAGGAGCAGGCGGCGCTATGTCTGGAGAACCTCTATGTATTCTTGGACTTCGTGGCCTATTGCTATGGTGAGAACTACACAGAGGGGCATTTTGACCGTTCCTTGCTGATGCAGCCCGCCGAAGCGCCCGCAGTTCCTTCGCAGACGATACCCGATGTGGATTTTGCAGCCCTTATGGCGGAGAATGCCGCTTTGAAGGAAGAGCTCACCGCCCGCCGAGCCGAGCAGCAGCAGACCTATGTGCCCAAGCCACTCGACCTGTCTGAGTACAAGACCCGCAAGCTGTATATCGACACCATGCTCACAGATGCGGGCTGGACAGAGGGCAAGGACTGGCTGAATGAGGTAGAGCTGCCCGGTATGCCAAACAAGTCCGAGGTAGGTTATGCGGACTATGTGCTCTACGGTGATGACGGACGCCCCCTGGCAGTGGTGGAGGCCAAGCGCACCTGCGTGGACGTAGCTAAGGGCCGCCAACAGTCAAAGCTCTACGCCGACCTGTTGGAGAAGAAGTATCACCGCCGCCCGGTCATCTTCCTGACCAACGGCTTTGATACCCGCGTCACGGACAATCTATACCCTGAGCGTAAATGTGCGGCCATTTACTCCAAACGTGATCTGGAGAAACTTTTCAATCTCCAGAGTATGCGGACGAGCCTCAAAAATATCATGGTCGACCGCAAGATCGCTGGTCGCTACTATCAGGAGGGCGCGATCAAGGCTGTCTGCGACGCCTTTGCCCGGAATCGCCGCAAGGCGCTGCTGGTCATGGCGACCGGATCCGGCAAAACAAGGACTGTCATTGCCTTGTGTGATGTGTTGCTTCAGCACGGCTGGGTGAAGAATATCCTGTTTCTTGCTGACCGCAACAGTCTGGTAACGCAGGCCAAGCGCAGCTTTGTGAATCTGCTGCCCGATCTCTCCGTCACCAACCTCTGCGAGGAGAAGGATAACTACACAGCGCACTGCGTATTTTCCACCTATCAGACCATGTATAACGTCATCGACAGTGTACAGGACGAGGAGGGCAAACTCTTCACCTGCGGGCATTTCGATCTGGTCATCTGCGACGAGGCGCACCGTTCGGTGTATAACAAATACCGTGATATTTTCAATTATTTTGATGCGCCGCTGGTAGGACTGACGGCCACCCCGAAAGACGAAATTGATAAGAATACCTATGAGATATTTGAGCTGGAAAACGGCGTCCCCACCTATGGCTATGAACTGGCGCAGGCGGTGAAGGACGGGTATCTGGTGGACTTCCTGTCCGTGGAAACGAAGTTAAAATTCATGGAACAGGGTATCGTCTACGATGAGCTTTCCGACGAGGACAAGCAGGCCTATGAGGACACCTTCGAAGATGAAAACGGGGAATTACCGGAGCGCATTGCGTCCTCGGCGCTGAACGAATGGATCTTCAATGAAGATACCATCCGACAGGTACTGAATACACTGATGACCTACGGTCTGACCATCGACTATGGCAATAAACTGGGCAAGACGATCATCTTTGCAAAGAATCACACCCATGCAGAGAAGATCCTTTCGGTTTTCAATCAGGAATACCCGCATCTTCCCGGCTTTGCCAAGGTCATCGACAACTACATGACCTATGCCCAAAGCGCCATTGACGAGTTTTCCGACCCGAAGAAACTGCCTCAAATCGCCATTTCCGTGGACATGCTGGACACCGGCATTGACGTGCCGGAAGTGCTGAATCTGGTGTTTTTCAAGAAGGTCATGAGCAAGGCAAAGTTCTGGCAGATGATTGGGCGAGGCACCCGTCTGTGTCCGGGGCTGCTGGACGGTAAGGACAAGGACAAGTTCTACATCTTCGACTTCTGCGGCAACTTTGAGTTCTTTCGCATGAACAAGGGACGGCCCACCGCCAATATGATTGCCCTGCAAGGTGCGATCTTCCATCTGAAGGCCCAAATTGCCTTCAAATTACAGGACTTGGCGTATCAGACGACGGACTTGATTGCCTTCCGCAAGACGCTGGTGGAGGACATGGTGCGCAAGGTGCAGGAGTTGAACAAGGATAATTTTGCGGTTCGACAGCACCTGAAATATGTGGAGCGGTATGCCGAACCGGACAGTTACAATGCCTTGACCTATGAGGACACGCTGCTCATGGGGCAGGAGCTTGCACCGCTCATTACACCGGAAGAGGACGATGCCAAGGCGCTGCGGTTCGACGCGCTGATGTATGGCATCGAGCTTGCCTATCTCGCCGGAAAGAAATACGCTAAAGCCCGCAGCGACCTGTTTAAGAAAGTTTCCGCTGTTGCATCTGTGGCGAACATCCCGGAAATTATGGTACAGGCTGAGCTGATCGACAAGATTTTGCATACAGACTATGTGGAGACTGCCGGAATCAATGAATTTGAGCACATCCGGGAGAATCTGCGTGACCTCATCAAGTATATTCCGGTCAGTAAAGTGCACTATGATACGAATTTTGATGACGAAATTCTGTCTGTGGACTGGAAAGAATCTGAGCTGGAGAACGACGATCTGAAGAACTACAAGGCCAAGG
>ENA-ORMR01001608-ORMR01001608.1-human-gut-metagenome-genome-assembly--contig:-NODE-1608-length-16570-cov-40.234272_pt1 | contig 16570 bp, 12 predicted proteins | sample MGYA00242107_ERZ509003 | MGnify/ENA primary metagenome ERZ509003 (study PRJEB26280, sample SAMEA2338699) | human gut metagenome | biome: human gut; feature: human-associated habitat; material: faeces... | reverse complement strand
CTCCTAACTTCCTAATTTCATCTCCTCCTAACTTCCTAATTTCATCTCCTCCTAACTTCCTAATTTCATCTCCTCCTAACTTCCCACCCTCCTATTCTCCTAAATGAACGAAGAAAGCCGCATGCGGGGGCATGCGGCTTTTTTCGTTCATTCCTAAGATGGATTATTTGTTCTTGAAGTAGCGGTTGAAGAGACCCTGGAAGCCCTGGCCGTGGCGGGCTTCATCCTTTGCCATTTCGTGTACGGTGTCGTGGATGGCATCGAGACCGAGCTGCTTGGCGCGGGCGGCGATACGCATCTTGTCTTCGTTTGCGCCGGCTTCGGCGAGCATACGCTTCTCGAGGTTTGTGCGGGTGTCCCATACTACCTCGCCGAGAAGTTCGGCGAACTTGGCAGCGTGCTCAGCCTCTTCGAAAGCATAGCGCTTGAAAGCCTCTGCGACTTCGGGATAGCCTTCGCGATCGGCCTGACGGCTCATTGCCAGGTACATACCCACTTCAGAGCATTCGCCGTTGAAATGAGCGGTGAGATCGGCAATCATCTGCTCATCGCAGCCTTTGGCAACGCCGATCTGGTGTTCGGTCACGAACTGAAGCGCTGCATCGGGAGTAAGTTCACGGAAAGCCGATTTGGGAGCATGGCATACAGGGCATTCTTCGGGAGCCTCTTCGCCTTCATAGATGTAACCGCACACTGTGCAGATAAATTTCTTTTTCATAATTAACGGATTGTTTATGGTATGTTTTATGTCAGAGGATACCGTGTTTTTTGAATACCTCGGTAATTTTCTCGAGCGCTTCGTTCACCTGATCGGGAGTATGTGTAGCCATGAGGCTGAAACGGATAAGAGTGTCCTGAGGAGCAACTGCGGGCGACACTACCGGATTGACGAATATACCCTTTTCGAAGAGTTCGCTTGTGATAGCGAATGTCTTGAAGTTGTCGCGGATATAAAGCGGGATAATAGGAGTGGAAGTGTTGCCGATTTCGAAGCCGCGCTCGCGGAAACCTTCGAGAGCCATATTGGTGAGTTTCCACAGATTTTCCTGACGTTCGGGCTCTTCGATCATTATGTCGATAGCCTTGAGGCAGGCTGCTGTAGATGCCGGAGTGATACTGGCCGTGAAGATGTAGGAACGCGAGTGGTGACGAAGGAAATTGGTTATCTCCTTGTCGGTAGCGATAAAACCGCCAAGTGATGCGAACGATTTGGAGAATGTACCCATAACCAGATCCACGTCGTCGGTCACGCCGAAGTGATTGCAGACACCGCGGCCGCCTTTGCCGAATACGCCGATGCCGTGGGCTTCGTCGACCATAACGCTGGCATTGTACTTTTTGGCAAGCTCAACGATCTTGGGCAGATTGGCTACATCGCCTTCCATGGAGAACACACCGTCGGTGACGATGAGTTTGATCTTGTCGGGCTCGCATTTCTGAAGTTGAGCCTCGAGGCTCTCCATATCGTTGTGGCGATATTTGAGCGACTTGGAGAACGACAGACGACGGCCTTCGATGATGGAGGCATGGTCCTGTTCGTCCCACAGTATGTAGTCCTCGCGACCGGTAAGAGTCGATACCACACCGAGATTCACGCCGAAACCGGTGGAATAGATCATTACATCCTCTTTGCCGATATACTCGGCGATACGTGCCTCAAGTTTCTTGTGAAGGTCGAGAGTACCGTTGAGGAAGGGCGAACCGGCGCAACCTGTGCCGTATTTGCGTGTGGCTTCGATAGCGGCTTCCTTGATACGCGGATCGTTGACCAGACCGGTGTAGCAATTGGAACCGAACATCAGCACACGACGGCCGTTGATAGTAACTTCGGGGTCCTGCTCAGACGAGATGGCGCGGAAATACGGATAGATACCGGCGGCCTTTGCCTCCTGAGGAGCTGTATATTGGGAGAGTTTGGCTTGTAGTGGTTTCATAGCTGCATGATACGATGCTTTGTTTAACATACCGCCCGCGTATGACATCTGTCCGGGGCCGGGGCAAAACACAGCGGCAAAGATACTAAAAAACCTTAATAGTAATCTAACTTCCGGTGCCTCTTTCGCATTTTTTAATACAAATGTCACTTCGTTGACAACGAGGGCGGCAAATTGCCATTCAAAGCCCATTCCGAGGGGCTGTCGCCCATGACAAGCTCCAGTTGTCCACCTGAAATTATTTCGTCGTGTGTAAGCCAGCATCGGTTGTGATCGACGCCGTTGAGACGGGCCGACTGCACATAGATATTATCGGGCGATGCTCCTGTGGCTTTTATTTCGAACATTTTGCCTCCTTCCATACTGATTCTGACATTTTCAAACACAGGACTGGTAATCAGGTACACATCCTGGCCGGCATTGGGATAAAAACCCATAGCCTGAAAGACATACCATGCCGACATCGAGCCCGAATCGTCGTTGCCCGGAAGTCCGTCGGGAGCATTGCGGTATCGCGTAGAAAGTACGCGACGCGTAATCGCAGCCGTTTTATCGGGCCGGTTGGCATAGTTATAAAGCATCGGAACTAAGAATCCTGGTTCGTTCGACACCTGGAAAAGCCCCATGCAATAGCGCTGGTCGGTTACCTTGTCGTGGGTAAAATATGTGTCGAGACGCTTTATGAAGTTGTCGGAGCCTCCGCACCGCTCTATGAGAGAGGCCACATCGTGGGGCACATAGAACGACATCTCCCATGAGGTCGACTCATAGCACACGCCCTCCCAGTCCTGACGCCAGAACACATTGTATTCGCCGGCATCGGCCCAGGATCCGTCGGCTCGTCGCGGCCAAAGGAAACCCCGGTGTCCGAGGCTCTCGATGCTGTCATTCCACAGATTCTGCCAATTGGACGAGCGACGATAGTATATATCGGCAACAGCATCGCGACCAAGGCCATGTGCCAAAGTAGCTATGGCATAATCGCAGTAGGCATTCTCGTAGGTACGAGTACCCGATCGTTCTGTTTCGAACGGTGTATAGCCCATCCGATTGCTCTGCAGAGTGCCGCCCCGGCCCTCTTTTCGGGCATCGGCCGGTTCTGTCTCGGCATCGGTGAGCATGGCGCGCAGTCCTTTTTCGTAGTCTATGCCGACGAGCCCCTTTACATAAGCGTCGGCAATCATCACATCGCAGTTCGAGCCGCCCTGCACACGGCCGTTACAGTTGCCGCTTCGGCCGTCGGGGAGATACCCTTCGTGTGCCCAGATGTCGATGGCCGACTGTACCATGCCCGTCTGCCGAGAGGGCTGAATCAATGTGAGAAGCGGATGAGTGGCGCGGAATGTATCCCACACGGCATAATAATCGTCATAGTAAGGCTCATCAGAGAGCCACAACGGATTCTCGCCGGTGCGGTCGGTCGGCTGCAGGCATGCATGATGAAGACAGGTATAGAATAGTGTTTTGTCCTGTTCGGAGCCTTCGACCGTCACACGGTCGAGCACTTCGTTCCATTTATCAATCCCGGACTGCCGGACAGCATCGAAGGCAAGGTCTCCGACAGCATTAAGATTCTGACGGGCCTTTTCGGCACTGACAAAAGATATGCCGACTTTCAGATTCACCGTCCCGCCTTCGGGAAGGGAATACACAAAAGCACCTACAGCTTTTTCGCCTTTATCTCCTCTTACCTCACGGCTGCCTGCTGTCTTTCCGTCTTTCCACAGCATGACGCTGTCGGCAGTCCTGTCGGCCCGGGCATAGAAATACACCGTATACGGCGATCCCATATTCCAGCCTCCGGCCACGGTGGTGAACCCCTCGAGTTCGGTATCGGAATTTATTTTAATACCCGAGGCTACAAGATGCTGGCTTTCCTGATGGTTTATACGCAGATAGCTGCCGGCATCAAACAGTATGGCAGCCGTGTCTGTGGCGGCAAACGTATATTCATGTACACCCACCTTATCGGTAGCGGTAAGACGCACACCGACATCATAGCGGTCGAGACGCACCCCATAGCAGTTGAGAGCGAAGGTTTCGCCCGATCGCTCCGACCCATAGTTTTCGGGGTCGATATGTCCGGCGACAGGCTGCACCAGCACATTGCCGTACTTGGGGCCGCCTCCTGTGCCGCTGACATGGGTATGGCTGAATCCCATCACGGGACCATCGGGTTTCCATCCCTGATTCGCACCCATATCGCCACAGTCGGCACCAAGTTTCACCATGCCGAATGGCACACACACTCCCGGAAATACATTTCCCTCTCCGGCAGCGCCTGTTTCGGGGCGGACATATTTCCAATTCTCTGCAGCTCCGGCCGACTGATGTGCCAGAGCAGATATGAATACCAATAGAAACAGAATGTTTTTCATAGAAGATTAATTGAGACGGAACAAAAGTAGCAAATTACGACGACCACTCCAACCAGGCTGAGTGCTATGGCGTATTTTTTGCGCGTACGGATGCAATAATGGCAGAGGTTCTTACACCGGCGCCGGGAAACGGCGCCCCGGTGTAAGCGGATTGTCATTTATTATTTGTAATTTTGCGGGGTAAAGACTATGCATATGAAAAAACTCACATATATTATTGTGGCAGCAGCGGCAATGATTGCACCGGCAGCGTTCGGAGCCTCGCAGCGTTCGCCGCATGTAGGCGCTCTGGCACCCTACAGCTATCCCGAAAACCGCGCTCCGCGCCCCGACATCGCTTTCATGCCCGACGGCACATCGTACGCCGAGCGTTCGGCCGACAACCGCAAGATAGTGATCAAGGACATAGCTACCGGCAAGGAGAAAGAAGTGCTCTTCGATCTCGACCGCACACGCGAGACCACACTGCCCGCTTTCGACGGATTCATAGTAAGTCCCGATGCCTCGAAAGTTCTGGTATGGACCGGCGTCGAATCGATATACCGCCGGTCGTTTACGGCACAGTACTATGTCTACGAAGTGCGCTCGCGCCTGCTCAAGCCACTGTCGAAGACGCACGCCCGACAGCGCGACCCTCTTTTCTCGCCCGATTCGCGCATGGTGGCCTTCGTAGCGCCCGACAACAACATCTACATCGCAAAACTCGACTACGAAACCGAGGTTGCCGCCACCACCGACGGCGCCGCCCGTTCGGTGATCAACGGCGCCGCCGACTGGACCTACGAGGAAGAGTTCGCCACCACATCGCTCATGGCATGGGCGCCCGACAATCTCACATTCTGCTACGTGCGCTTCGACGAAAGCGCCGTGCCCACATACTCGCTGCCCGTCTACGAAGGCACCTGCGACCGCCGCACGGAGTATGCGCTGTACCCCGGCGAAATGAGCTACAAATACCCGGTAGCCGGTCAGCCGAACTCTACCGTGAGCCTGCTCAGCTACGACATCGAGACCCGCAAGACCAAGACCGTCGACATTCCCGGCTCGCCGTGCTACATCCCCCGCATAGCCTACGGTCCCAAACCCTCGCAGCTCATGGTGGCCACGCTCAACCGCGACCAGAACCGCTACGAAATCTTCGCCGTAAACCCCAAATCGACCGTAAGCCGCTCGGTATACACCGAAGATTCCAAGGCATGGATAGAGCCTGAGGCATACGAAGCGCTCCACTTCGGCGAGAACTCTTTCGTGGTAGCGGGAAGTTCCGAAGGATACACCCGGTTCTATGAATACAGCTACAGCGGCGCCAAAATCAAGGCCCTGACACCCGCCCACTGCGATGCCACGGCCTACTACGGCACCGACGCTCTCGGCAACCACTATTTCCAGACGGCGTCGCCCACTCCGATGGACCGCACAGTGCAACGCCTCGACCGCAAGGGAATCACATCGGCCGTGAGCAAGACCGCCGGCACATCGGGCGCCACATTCGCCCCGGGATGCAACTTCATGCTATTGTCGTTCAGCGACATCACCACTCCGCCTACATATACTATCAACCGCGCCGACGGCAAACAGGTGTCGGTGCTCCTCGACAACAAGGACTATGCCGACCGCACTGCCTCAATGCTCGGCAAAAAGGAATTCTTCACCTTCACTTCCGGAGGCTACGAGCTCAACGGATATATGGTAAAACCGCGCGACTTCTCGGCATCGCGCCGCTACCCGGTTATCATGAGCCAGTACAGTGGCCCCGGCTCGCAAAGCGTGCTCAACAGCTGGTCGCTCGACTGGGAGGCCTACTTCGCCTCGCAGGGATATATAGTGATGTGCGTCGACGGTCGCGGCACCGGCGGACGTGGCACGGAATTCCGAACCGCCGTATACAAGGATCTCGGCAACCTCGAGACTGTCGACCAGGTGGCAGCCGCCCGCTATGCTGCGTCGCTGCCATATGTCGACGCAGCCCGTATAGGCATCTACGGCTGGAGCTTCGGCGGCTACGAGGCTCTGATGTGCGCCTCGGCCGACGACTGCCCCTACGCCGCCGCCGTGGCCATAGCTCCTGTCACCGACTGGCGCTACTACGACACCGTCTACACCGAGCGCTATATGCTCACACCACAGCAGAACGAGCGCGGCTACAACGATGCCTCGGCGCTGCTCCGCGCGCTGCATCTGAGCTGCCCGCTGCTGATGATGTACGGTACCGCCGACGACAACGTGCATCCGGCCAACACCCTGCAGTACGTCTCCACACTCCAGAGCCTCGGCATGATGTGCGACATGTTTGTTTTCCCCAATATGAACCACTCCATCAACGGCTGCAACGCCCGCGCGGTTGTCTATGCCAAAATGCTGCAGTTCTTTGATTCCAAACTGAAATAATATGCACCGGTCAGCCCAACCCCGCGACCTCACAACGGCCATGTGGCGCAACTGGACGATATGCTACGGCGCCATAACACTGCCGTTGCTGCTGTCGCTGTTCATGCCTCTGGCCTGGTTGCCTTTTGCAACTCTGCTTGAGGTGTATCTGCTGTCGTCGGTGCGTCGCTCCGACATTCTAAGCCCGGTGAGCGCCTGCTCGGTTCTTACAGGTATAGCCATCCGAGTACTCTTTGTGGCATCGGTGATAATGATAGTAATCAACATCATGTGCACCGACTGGCTCATACCGACAGTATGGCGTCTGCGGGTGTACAACAGCGAGATTCCGTTCATTGTCTGCCTGATAGTGTCGCCGATCACAGCGCTTTTCTGCGCCCTGTCGCTCTTGTTCGGCATCGGCGACACCGCAAGTCTCAACTACCAGCGCCGCAACGGATTCCACGCCGGCGACAGCGTGGCGGCCACACTCTATCACCGCGAAGCCCGCTACCAGACCACAGTGCTTCTGTGCCTGTCGGCAGTCATGGGGGCGGTAGAGTATTTCTACTATTTCGCCCGCTATATCAACGCTAACTTCAACGATCCCGACCGCTTCTTCTTCATCTACATGCCCATAGTGGTATACCTGCTGTCGATCTTCATTCTGCATGCCCGCTACCAGTCGGTAAGCATACTGTGCGAGGCTCTGGTCAACGCCCAGGGCGGCCGACACACCGGTACTATCGTACGCTATCTCATATTCAAGGACGACGATCTGCTGCTGCACCGGGACACCGACGGCATATGGGATACTCCTGCCGAAAGCCGCATAGAGCGCAAATCGGCCATGGGCGAGCACGAGGCGCGGTTGCTATTCGCCGAGCTCAGCGGCATTGAGAACTTCGAACTGCGCTACTGCTTTACCAACCGCGCTTTCGCAGCCGAATCGAACATGATGCACTACGCCGTTTTCGTGGACAGCGACAACGGCATTACAATCGACGAACGGAAACAGTGGTTCAATCCCTACATGCTCGACAGCGCCCTGGCCGCGAGCGCCCTCAGCCCCGTACTGGCCAACGAGCTATACCGCATCCACACCATCACCATGGCGTGGAAGACCTACGACCGCGACGGACACCGTCTCTACCCCATCAAGCATTACCGCCCCACTTTCCGACTGCGCGATCTCCGCGAATGGACCGTCGACTACGATGACGAATCGTGGTTCGATGTGGCCCATCAGAACGAAGACCGTCCCTTCTTCCGCACCCGTCAGCTGTGGAACCGTCTCACCGGCTTCATGAAGCCTAAAAGCAGCCGCCTCTGATGGACAAGGTACTGGCTGTTGTCGGCCCCACCGCCTGCGGCAAGACGCGCCGCGGCGTCGCTCTGGCCCGCGCGCTCGGCGGTGAGATCGTCAGCGCCGACTCGCGCCAGATATACCGCCGCATGGACGTAGGCACCGGAAAGGATCTGACCGACTACGGCGACGACGTACCCTACCATCTTATCGACATCGCCGAGCCGGGCACCAAGTACAATCTTTTCGAATATCTGCGCGACTGCCGCCGCGCCGTGGACGATATCGCCGCCCGCGGGCGACGCCCTATCATCGTGGGCGGCACAGGCATGTATGTGGAGTCGTTTCTCAAGGGCATACATCTGCCCGAAGTGCCTGTCAACGAGCCTCTGCGGGCCTCGCTGCGCGATAAAAGTCTCGCTGAGCTCACCGCTATTCTCGCCTCCATGAAGCGGCTGCACAACAGCACCGACGTCGACACTGCCGCACGGGCCATCCGGGCCATCGAAATCGAGCAGTTCTACCTCGCCCATCCCGACCTCGCCGCCGACACACGCGGCGGCACCGGCGTGCCCGCACTCATAGTAGGCATCGATATCGACCGCGACACCCGCCGCCGGCTCATCACCGACCGCCTGCGCCGCCGTCTCGACCGCGAGGACATGCTTGCCGAGGTCGAAGGTCTCATTGCCTCCGGAGTCGACCCCGAAGCCCTCATTTACTATGGTCTGGAGTATAAATTTCTCACTCTCCACGTGCTCGGACAGCTGTCGCGTGCCGAAATGGAGCGTCAGCTCGAAATCGCCATCCATCAGTTCGCCAAGCGGCAGATGACATGGTTCCGCGGCATGGAGCGGCGCGGTTTCGACATACACTGGCTGCCTTTCGATATGCCCGACGACGAATTTGTCGACACCGTCAAGTCGCTCATGGCATGAAAAAGCAGCTCGCCGTCATTGCCGTAATAATGGCTGCCTCTGCCGCCCGGGCCGCATCGCCCGAGGCGACATGCATCTCCACAGGCAATGCCTCCGATTTCTCCTACCACGCCCGCTACAGCCTCGACCGGTCGGCACATCACTCGGTAGCCATGGAATGGCCCGACAGCATCGGCGGCGCACGCTACCGGGCCACCGCCGACATCAGTTCGTCGGTGTTCGACGATCCTATGTTTCCTTCGAAGGTCCGGTACTCGGTCATGAAACTTGGCGCGGACACCACTCTTTGGGCCGAAGGCGATTTCGAATGCCGCATGAGCGCGAATCCGGCATTCTCCATGACGCTGCGCCGCACCGGCGCGGGCACGGCTCTGACCATGGGGGCCGACAAGGCCGCGGCGTCTGTGGCGGTACCCTTTGCCGGCGACACCATATGCAGCGAGGCCGTCGCCGGAGCGGCCATGATGCGCCATTCGCTTATCGTGCGGTCTGTCGACAGGGCGGCCCGCGCGCCGTTCGCCACCGTCGATTCACTCTCAGCCTACCTGGCCGCGTCGGCCGACCCGATGGAGACCCTTTGGGAATATCTCGACCGCGACATCGACACCGGCGAGGCACGGCTCGGAGCAAAATACACTATTGCTACAGTTCGCTACGACAGCGGCTACACCATCGTGCTTGCCGGTAGCGAGGACCGTCTGCCCGACTCATGGCAGCCGCTCGACATCAAGGGATTTCTCACCGAAACAGCTTTTGCAGGCCACTACGACCTGCTGTGGTATGCCGCCGGCCGCACTATCGCCGACAGCGAGGCAAGCGCCGCCACAAGCGTCGAAGGCGAAGTCCTCGAGCTGACATTCCCCATGCTCCACTCGCGCATACGCTTCCGCCGCAAAAACTAAGACGGCGTCGTGCCGTTTATCGCTCCTGTGGCGATATCGTAGATAAGGGTCGAATTGAGCAGCGAGAGGGTATACCGGCGGCTGTCGCGCTCCATGCTGAATACCGAATCAAGCTGCTGGGAATCCTGAAGATAAGCATACAGTTTCGGGGGAAGCTGGTCGAACAGAAGTACCTGCGGCAGCGGCATTCCGTAGCCGTCGACCGACACCCAGGCATAATCACTGTCGAAAGTAATGCCCGGACCGTTGTCGATGCGCACATGGTAGGTATCGCCGTTGTGCGAATACGAGCCAATGCCCGATCCGGGAAAATACTGCGACACAAAATCGGCTATATCCTGCGGCATGGCATCCCAGTCGTCGTCGCCATGGCATGAAGTCGCCGCAAACAGAAGAAATACCGACATAACGGCCGATAAAATCAACATAAACACGGGCCTCATATCCACCGCCCTGGCTGCAAGTATCTTAGCTTTCATATTTTTCATTTCAAGAGCATTCGTTATGATTTAATAACATTTGTAACAACCTTATTGTTTTGTAAGACCTCATACTTAAATATTTAGGATTAAATAACATTCACGTAATTTCCAGTATTGAAAGCTTCTATTAACTTTGTAAGTTATTATGACCGATCGGAATTCAGATATGTTTTTTAAACACATTAGAATAAAATCATTAGCCATAATTTTACTTAGCGCGCTCACAGCCACTGCACAAGATGCCGACACCACTGTCGTAGAGATGCAGGAGGTCGTGGTGACCGGCAAACACTCCATGCTAAAAATGCGCGGTACCGCCGCCAACTCGGAGCTTATCACCGCATCCGATCTCAAACGCGCCGCCTGCTGTAGCCTCGGCGAGAGTTTCACCACCAATCCGTCGGTAGATGTAAGCTACAGCGATGCCGCCACGGGAGCCCGACAGATCAAGTTCCTGGGCCTTTCGGGAGCATATGTGCAGATGCTGACGGAGAATGTGCCCGCCCTCCGCGGCGCCGGCGCTCCATTCGGACTGGGATATATCGCCGGACCATGGATTCAGTCGATACAGGTTTCGAAAGGCGCCAGTTCGGTGAAAAACGGTTTCGAATCTATCACCGGACAGATAAACATCGAGATGAAAAAGCCGCAGAACGACCCTTCGCTGTCGCTCAACGCCTATGTCGACCACATGGGCAAAGCCGAGGGTAATTTCGACGGCAATATCCAACTGGGCGACAAATGGAGCACCGCCCTGCTTCTTCACGGCGAGAACGCCTTCAAGGCCCACGACACCAACCACGACGGCTTCGCCGACATGCCGCGCACGCGTCAGTTCGCCGCCATGAACCGCTGGGCATATCTCGGCAGCAGCTATGTATTCCAGGCTGCCGTAAAATATATCGGCGAAAACCGCCGGAGCGGACAGATTGCCCACGGAGCTCACTACAAAAATCCCTACATCATCGATATCGACACACGGCGCGTGGAGGCTTTCACTAAAAACGCTTATATATTCGACCGCGACAACGACGGCAATATAGCCCTGATAGCCTCTGCAAATTTCCACGACATGGACGCCGCCTACGGCGACCGCCGCTATTCGGTGATACAGCGCGATGCCTATCTGTCGGCAATGTTCGAGCGTAAATGGACAGGCGGCCACTCACTGTCGGCCGGCCTCGGTCTTGTCTACGACAACTACCACCAGATGCTCCCCGCGCTCAACCCCACCGACGACACTCCCCGCGCCGCCGACTCCCATGAGGCCACTCCGGGAGCTTACGCCCAGTATACCTTCAACCTCGATGACCGTCTCATAGCCATGGCAGGCATGAGAGTGGACCGGAGCTCGCTCTACGGCATGATGTACACCCCACGCGTGCATATCCGCTACAATGTCGCACGGCCGCTCACCATACAGCTGTCGGGCGGCCGCGGATACCGCTCGCCACATCCCATGGCCGAGTACCACAACCTGCTCGCATCATCGCGGGCTATATACATAGCCGACCGCCTGAAGCAGGAAAGCGCATGGAACGCCGGCACCTCGGCCAACGGATACATCATGCTCGGGGGCCGACGTCTGGGACTATCGGCCGAGTACTACTACACACGCTTTACCGATCAGCTGAAAGTCGACCTCGACGCCGATCCTCACGCAGCCTACATCGGCACATCGGGCGGACGGTCGTATTCGCACACCTTCCAGGCCGAGGTGACTTTCGACATCCTCTCCGATCTCAATTTCACCGCGGCCTACCGCCTCACCGACGTCAGGACCGACTACGGCCGCGGACTCGTAACGAAACCGCTCACATCGCGCAACAAGGGCCTCTTCACCCTCGGCTGGACACCCGATATGGGCATATGGCAGCTCGATATCACATGCGCCATAAACGGCGGCGGCCGCAACCCGCTGCCGGCCGTGACCGATCCTCTCTGGCAGAAACGATACAACGCCTATGCCATGCTCAACGCACAGCTCACACGCAATTTCCGCCACTGGAGCGTGTATATCGGCGGCGAAAACCTCACCGGCTACAGGCAGAAGAATCCCGTCATAGGCGCCCCCGACCCATGGGGGCCCGACTTCGACGCCACAATGGTCCACGCACCTCTGCACGGCGCCATGATCTATGCCGGTGTACGCTATAACTTCACCAAATATCTCTAAGAGGTTGTTTAACAACATATGAAACGCATCATACTCGCCTTCGCGGCAATGGCCGCAATATCGGCTTCGGCTTTCGCCGCAGAAAACTCCGACTCGACAGTCGTGTTCACCGTACAGCCCAAAATGTCGTGCGCCAACTGCGAGAAAAAAATCAAGACCAATCTCCGCTTCGAAAAAGGCATCAAAAGCATCGCTACCTCGGTGCCCGAACAGTCGGTGACCATAGTATACAATCCCAAGAAAACTAACATCGAAAACATAACCAAAGGTTTTGCCAAAATAGGCTATAAAGCCGCAGTCAAGAAAAAATAACCAATTCTCAAATAACCAATCCTCAATGCCATGAAAAAACTACTATGGCCGGCTGTAGCACTGGCTGCAGCCGCATGCACTCATTCACCCGCCGAAAAGGCGCAGCCGGTACCTGTGACGGCATTTCCGGTTGAGAACGTACGCCTCACCGACGGCCCTTTCCGCCATGCCCAGGACCTCGACCTGGACTATCTCCTCGCCCTCGATCCCGACAGGCTGCTGGCCCCATATCTTAAGGAAGCGGGCCTTCAGCCTAAGGCCGAAAACTATCCCAACTGGGAAAATACCGGTCTCGACGGCCATATCGGCGGCCACTATCTCTCGGCGCTGGCATATATGTATGCCGCCACCGGAAACGAAGAGATCGGGAAACGCCTCGACTATGTGCTTGCCGAGCTGCGCCGTTGCGCCGATGCTGCCGGCGACGGCTATATCTGCGGTGTACCGGGCGGTCGCCAGATGTGGCGCGAGGTTGCCGAAGGCGATATCCGTGCCGGCGGCTTCGATCTCAACAGCCGGTGGGTGCCTCTCTACAATATCCATAAGACATATGCCGGTCTGCGCGACGCATGGCTGCAGGCCCACCGCACCGATGCTCGCGACATGCTTGTCGGTCTAACCGACTGGATGATGGCAGAGGTATCGCAGCTTTCCGACGAGCAGGTGCAGGAGATGCTGCGCAGCGAGCACGGCGGCCTCAACGAAATTTTCGCCGACGTGGCCGCCATCACAGGCGACGACAAGTATCTTGCCCTCGCTCACCGTTTCTCGCACAACGATGTGCTCGAACCGCTGCTCAACGGCGAGGACCGCCTCACGGGCATGCACGCCAATACCCAGATTCCGAAAGTTATCGGTTTCAAGCGCATCGCCGACATCGAAGGCAATGCCGCGTGGGACAGCGCCGCCGACTTCTTCTGGAAGGACGTGACATCGAAACGGTCGGTTTCGATAGGCGGCAACAGCGTACGCGAGCATTTCCATTCGCCCGACGATTTCTCGAGCATGCTCGAAAGCGAGCAGGGTCCCGAGACTTGCAACACCTACAACATGCTCCGCCTCACCCGCATGCTCTACCAGAGCAGCGGCGACCCCTCCTACATGGACTATGGCGAAAGAGCCATCTTCAACCACATTCTCTCGTCGCAGAACCACGACAACGGCGGCTTCGTCTACTTCACGCCTATGCGCTCGGGCCACTACCGCGTATACTCGCAGCCTCAGACAAGCTTCTGGTGCTGCGTAGGCTCGGGACTCGAAAACCATGCCCGCTACGGCGAGTATATCTATGCCGCCGATGCCGACAGCAACATCTACGTCAACCTGTTCATACCCTCCGTCCTCACCTGGAACGGCAACACCCTCGAGCAGCGCACCGATTTTCCGGCATCTCCCGTCACATCCATCATCGTGAATCCCGCCTCCGAAGGCGAGTTCGCCGTCAAAGTGCGCGTGCCGCAGTGGACCAACCCCGACTCTGTAGTGCTGGCCGTAAACGGCAAGACCGAAAAACCGCAGATTAACGCCGGATACCTCTCGGTAGACCGCACATGGGCACCCGGCGACAGCATCGCCGTGACTCTACCCATGTACCTGCATGCCGAACAGCTCCCCGACAGCTCGGCAAACTACTCGTTCCTCTACGGTCCCATGGTGCTTGCCGCCGACCTCGGCAGCGAGAGCCAGGAGGGTCTGATGGCCGATGACAGCCGCGGCGGTCACATTGCGGCCGGTCCGCGTCTGCCGCTGCAGAATATGCCGGTTATAGTCACCGAATCGTCCGACATCGCATCGTGCCTCGAGCCTGTTCCCGGCGAGCCTCTCGCATTCACCATGCACGGCGTTTATCCGGCTAAATACGACGGCATGCGCCTCGTGCCCTTCTCCTCGCTCAACGAATGCCGCTATATGGTCTACTGGTCCGTTATGACCCCCGATGAGCTCGACGGCAAGCTTGCCGCCATCGCAGAGGAACAACAGCGCCGCGACGCACTCGACGCCCTTACGGCCGACATGGTAATCTGCGGCGAACAGCAGCCCGAAAGCGACCATTTCGTCAAAATGGACCGCTCGGAGACCGGCTACGACGGCGATCTGCACTGGCGCAGGGCATCGCGCGACGGCTGGTTCAGCTATTCTTTCAACCCCAAAGGCAGGAAAGCCGATAGAATTGTGGTAAGCTACGGTCCCGACAAGATGCGCCATGCCGACATCTTCCTCGACGGCACAAAAATCGGCTCATTCGGAGGTGACGGCACATCGCCGGCGGAATTCCCTGTCAATATAGCCGGAAATTCACAGCATATCATCAAAGTAGTGGCATCCGACAACAGCGACAGCCCGAATGTCTACGAAATAAGACTGATGAAGAATCAATGAAAAAGCTTTTCGCGGCAGCTATGGCACTGGCAGGTGCCATAGCTGTCTTTGCTCAGGACAGCAAAGTGATTAATGCCGAAATGCCTTCGGCTGTTCTCGGCCAGAACAAGACATACACCGTATATCTGCCCGCAGGCTATGATTCTTCGGCCGACCGCTATCCAGTGCTCTATCTTCTGCACGGAGCATGGGGCAACGACCGCGACTGGTCGGAAAAAGGGACGATGAAGGAACTTACCGATCTCGCCATCAAAAACGGTACGGCCGTACCTATGATTGTCGTGATGCCCGACGCCCGCGGTGTCGACGAAAACTTCGGCGGCGAACGGATGGGATATTTCAGCGTTCCCGGCTGGGACTACGAACGCTATTTCTTCGACGAACTGATGCCACACATCGATTCCACTTACCGCACAATACCCGATAAGAAACACCGTGCCATAGCCGGACTGTCGATGGGCGGAGGCGGCACCGTGGTCTATGCACAGAAGCATCCCGACCTCTGGGCCGCGGCATGCTCACTCAGCGGTCTTGTAGGACTTACGGCTCAGCGACACTCCGAAGATACCGACTATGCAAAATCCCTTGCTGCTAACGATCCTGTTATTTTCCTCGAAAACGCATCCGAAGACACTCTCGGACAGCTGCGCACCGTCCGATGGTTTGCCGACTGTGGTGACGACGATTTTCTCGCCGACAGCAACCTTGCATTCTACACCGCTATGCGACACAAAGGAATACCCATAGAATACCGCATGCGCGACGGCGCTCACAACTGGACCTACTGGCGTACCGCCCTGCCCGAAGTACTTCGGTTCAGCTCCTCGGCATTCACTCATTGAAATGCCATAATCCCTGAGCCTATGCCTGTACCGTTTTTTTCGTCGCAAAATATGAAAAGAGCCTAAAAAAACTCACAAAAAATTTGCACAATTCCCGAAAACGCAGTAACTTTGCACTCGCAAATAAGGCAGAGGCCAAACGGCTCCTTAGCTCAACTGAATAGAGCATCTGACTACGGATCAGAAGGTTACAGGTTTGAATCCTGTAGGAGTCACAAGATTTCATTTCATAATTAGTAGTAGTTTTCGGCTCCTTAGCTCAACTGAATAGAGCATCTGACTACGGATCAGAAGGTTACAGGTTTGAATCCTGTAGGAGTCACAAAGCGGCGATATCCACCTCGGATTTCGCCGCTTTTCTTTTATACCGCACAAAATTTTGACAGCCACGCAGCGACGCAATCCTCCAAAACATGCCAACGTATCCCCAAAGCGATAATGTCGCAATGCAAATATTAGTGAAAATCTAAAATGAGGCTCTGTCTTACGCAAAAACAAGGAGACTGTCTAACAAGTTTGGGCAGTCTCTTTTTATAGTTTAAACAGGCTAAAAA
>ENA-ORMR01001603-ORMR01001603.1-human-gut-metagenome-genome-assembly--contig:-NODE-1603-length-16627-cov-4.298757_pt1 | contig 16627 bp, 10 predicted proteins | sample MGYA00242107_ERZ509003 | MGnify/ENA primary metagenome ERZ509003 (study PRJEB26280, sample SAMEA2338699) | human gut metagenome | biome: human gut; feature: human-associated habitat; material: faeces... | reverse complement strand
GCACGGAAGGAAATGCCACCGCCATTGTTCACGTCAACGACATCATCGTTGGAACAAGAGGCCAACGCTGTTACAGCCATAGCTGCGAATAAAAGATTCTTTTTCATACAGTAAAACATTAAAATTAAAAATATATTAAACAGATAAACTATTCATTCTTTACCTCCGTATCGTGAGGCATGGAGAGCACGGTCCGCAAATCACATGGGAACATCCACGTCAACGTTCTGCCACTCGTCAACCGTGGGATGAAAGCCTCCGCCGTTAACAATGGGCTTGGGCAGGGGAAGGCCGTCCAGCATGATATGGACATCACGGGGATCGGGGGCACCGTCAACCTGCCGGGTCACGTCAAACGTGTAGTAATTCCTACTTCCGTCAGACATGATCACGTAGATGACCAACTTGTGTACAGAATCTTCCGGACCGGTCTGCCCGAAAACCAGAAAGTCGGCCGTCAGGGTGGAGGTACCGTCGGAAACAACCCCGAAAGGTACGGTCACGGGATCGGACGTAAGTTCGTTGCGACCGACAAGCATTCCTCCGGACATACCGGTAAGGGCACCGGAGACACCGTCAGGAGAAATATATTTTAGATTGGACACATTCGTAATCGTAACCCGGTAACGGCATACGGAGAGTGCGGGATAGAGGGTTACCGTTTGGCTCTCTTTGGAGGGTTCAATCACAAGGTCGTAAAGACGGTCGCTGTAAAGACGGTCCGGAGACCCGGCGATACGCTCTCCCGAGGTGCCTTCCGCACGGGGAGCCGGAGAGCCCCCCACGTTCAGGACACCTTCGGGGGCATAGGCCTCAAGGCCGTCGAACGAGTCGGTGTTCCGGTAAAGCACGGACTCCGTGTCCGAGTTGACACACAACGCCCTATAACCTCCCGCAGGCACGTTAATGTAACCTCCCCGGTAATCGGTGAACTCGTAGGCCTGGGAGGTACCCCCATCGACAGGGAACAGATAAAGGCGCATGGTTTCAGGGCTCGCGCCGGGAGTGTTACGCCAGTCGAAAACCACCTGTACTCTATAGGTATGGGAATGGTCGTAGCACAAATCCTTATGTTCGCAGGATATTAATAACAGACTTGCAAATACAGTGACAGCCTGTAAGATTAGATTCATCTTGTTCATTGCTTGCCTCCTTTCTCGTTATGGTTGCCTCTTCCCAAAAGCCACACGAGCGAAACCTCCGCTTTCGTGGGACCGAACCAGTGACGCTGCAGGGTCTCTTTCCAGACATAGCAACCGTCAACGGGGTCGTATTTATGGTATTCACCACCCCAGTAGCCCACGCCGATGACAAAATCCAGGTTCAGGCGACGAGCGATGGGCAGCGAGTAGCCGTATTCCAGTCCCACGGCATAGTTCATCTTCTCCCAAAGCGTACCACCCGGCCTGCCGCCCATGTAACCCGTCCCCCCGACCTCGAAGTCGTAGGTGAACAGCTGGCCGTAAAGTCCGAGGTGATGCCCGGCAAGCGGTTTCTCTGCGGCACGGCGCCCGAAGTATTTACGGAGGGCCAATTCACCCCCGTATATCCGCCAGTAGTTATGGTGCCTGTCGCTCTTCCACCAGGCATACATCCAGTTGCCGCCGAACGACCAGCCTCTGCCGAGGTAAAACTCCACACCAAGATTCGGAACAAGAAGGGCATCGTAGAGCAGATTGGTTTTCAGACCCATGTAAAAAGGCTTGAGGGCATTGCCAACGGAAGCGGGCACCTGTACCGTGTCACGAATAACAACGGTTCTTTCGACAGTGTCACGAAGGATGACCGTATCCCGTGCTTCCGCCTCTTTCTGATAAACGGCGATTTCCCGGTCATTTCCGGAAATTACGGGTCCAAACTCACATTCGACCACGGTACAGTTACGGAGTTCGGGAAAAAAATGTTCGGCCATATAACGCCACACGCTCCCGCCACGCAGATTCATCAGCTGTCGCTTGCGGGAATCAACCACTTTACCGCCCCGAACCACCCACACGGGAGTATCACGAAGAATACGGAGGACCTCGTCACGGCAGGGCATGTCAGACTCCCCGACAAGGACGGAGAGGCCCTCCCAGTCTTCTCCCGAGGAGAGGCAGACAAGCACCGAATCGGGGACGGAAAGACGTTCCCGCATGACGGCACGCAGAGACACGAGCCGTTCATCGGACAGGCGTCTGTTCAACATGGAATTCCCTTCAGGGGAAGCGCCGGAACGCAAGCGTACACGGCGCAGTACGGCACGTTCCTGCAGGGAGCGGATGCTCGAAAGAAAGGAGTCCAGACGAGGGCCATTGTCCCGGTAGGAAAGATCCGGAATGGCACTGCCGACGGGGAAATAGAACCGGCAATGCAAGGTGTCACCACCACAGAAAGCCGGACAGACACTTCCCAAGAGCAGGACCAAAACAAAAAACTTCTTCAATTCCATAAAATATAATTTATTCAACATACTTACATATAGCAAAACGAGTTAAAACATTAATCATTAAAAAATATATTTTTCCACTCTCCATGACAGAGAGTGGAAAATAGAGAGAGAAATGCATATACAGGCATTAAAATGCATTTTGTACGAATATAAATTGGAAAATAATATATATAAAAAGAATAATCCGTAGATATACAATAATATAACCTTATATTTTTTACTAAATAACAGAAACAATGGGAATATTATATTTAAAAGAACATACTTCCTGTTACAATTACACAAAATGCATCCGGGAAGGATTTCTATATCACAAATTTTGTGATATAGAAATGGATGAGGAGATAAATGAGACTGATTCCATTTTTATTTGTAATAGAAGGAGAACTGGAAATGTCTTGCAACGGAAAAAAAATGAAGCTTTTGGCTGGTAATATGATTTGTTTCGGTAGGGGGAGTAGATTTAAGATCCACTCACGAGGGAAAGGGAGTATTGTTATTGCACAATTTGATAATGCCGTGCAAAGTTGTGAAAAGATTTCATTCGCACAACTTAACAGCCTGGATTCCCCCGGTGATAAAATATATCCTCTTGAAATCAGAGACAGGTTGCATTTGTTTCTCAAGCTTTTAATAAGTTATTTGGAAGACGGAGCCAATTGCGTTCATTTTCATGAAACGAAGCTTAAAGAGCTCTTCTGGAGCATACGGTTTTATTATACAAAAACGGAACAAGCCGCCTTTTTCCATCCCATATTGGGAAATGACTATGATTTTAAAAAAAAGATATTCAATAATTATAGAAATGCCAGGACAGTAAAGGAACTTGCCGGACTATGTGGAACTCCCCTTTCTTCTTTTAAAAGGAAATTTTTAAAAGAGTTCAGAGAACCTGCGGGTAACTGGTTACAGAAACAAATAAATAATATAATTAAATATAAACTGGCTGATGAGGATATACCGATAGGGAATATAGCTGAAGAGTTGCATTTTTCTTCACACCCCCAATTTTGTAGGTACTGTAAAAGAAACTTCGGATACACTCCCGGAGAATGGAGAAAATTACTGAAAAATAGGGATAAAACTCCAGGAAAGCTCTCCGGTAGAGTGTAATTGAGCGAAAAAGATAAAAAGAAGAACTCTTTAGATAATTGTGTTTAATTGAGAGTTATCTATTTTTGCACACAATTAATATTAATGTTGTTATGTCGCTTTTCCGTATGATAAAAAATGACAAACAAGTGATTTTTCACTCTCTGTCATGGAGAGTAAATAGAGTGTATTTACAAATGTATTATATTCATGATTAAATAATGTATTATAATTATAAAATTAACATATTTTATCTGCTATGTGATTATTCACTTCGTCCAGTACCGACCGGTCAAGTTCTTTCAGATAGATTCTGGTCACTTTCTCCGAGGAATGTCCCAAACATTCACTGATAGTATGAAGCGGAGCACCGTTCTCACGAGCCATCATTGCCCAACAGTGACGCGCGGCATGCAAGCGCAAAGGAATGCTCATACCGATATTCCAGGAAACCTTTTTCAGCGCATACCTCATCCTGTTATAAGCTTTTTTATACCCCGAATAAGGAGTTTCAGATTCATCAACCAGAGGGAAAAGATAGTCACCGGAAGTATCTCCATACCTTTCCAGCAAATTCTGTATCTGCCGGTTAATACCTATTTCAAGCAACTGACCGGTCTTCTGCCTTCTATAGCGGATTACCCCGGGAAAAATATCGCTCTTTTTTAGAAAAGCAATATCTACGAATGACATTCCGCGAGTATAGATACTGAACATAAAAACATCTCTGGCCAAGCATTCCGGTGTTCCGACTGAAAGTGACAGGTTGGCAAGAGACTTCACCTGCTTCATAGGAAGACTTTGTTTGACGGTCTTTTCAGACCGGATTCTGATATTGCAAAAAGGTGAAGGAAATACCAGATTCAATTCAAGACATCCACGCCTGTACACCGCTTTCATATTATGTAAATAAAACCCTATCGTATTCTTGCCCACACCGGCCTCCAGGAGAGTATCACGATACTTAATGACAAGGCGGGAAGAAAGATGTGCAAATGGAAAATCAGTCTTACACAAATGTTTTTGCATGGAATGCAGGGTCGCCTCATACGCTTTTGCCGTCCCTTCATGCCCGGTGTCGAAAAGCACACGGATTCTCTCACGGAAATAGCTGTAAAAACCCACTTTGCCAGTCAGGGTTTCATAGACTCTGGATATATCACATGTCGTATATTCATTACCCTCCCTTTCCAATATGCCTATGGCTTTATCCAAGATTTTACAAATTTTCCGGCATGTACGGTTCATGCGTCGGACAGTTTCCATGGTATATACACCATTAAAGAGTACTCGTCCGCTAAAAGAATCAAACTCACAGGGGGTAATGCTGTATCCTGTATAAAAAACTTTCTTTTTCCGTTTATGAAGGACCTGCACAGCCAATGGATAGGCCCCGCGACTATTACACCGCCCCTTTACTAATACTGTTTTTACTGTTGCCATAACTGTATTATAAATTACTATATGAATTAACTATTTACATAAAAAAGACGCAAAATTCGCATGAAAGAAACAAAACAGCAAACAAAATACATGTTATTTGTAACAATGTTCTACAATAAAAAATAGAAAATCAACAAGAATCCTCCATTGGTCAATGATTAAACATGCACAAAAAGAATACTACACAAACAAAACTGACACGGGAAATCTTTCTTCAACAAGCCTCTCCTCAAAATAATAGTATGGTATTACCTTGATAAATACGGCAAGGATATATTTGCTGTTGTTTAAGCATTTATTCTATTAACTGTTCTTAGTTTTATCTCAAAGGAAAATATTTCATGACTCCCGGAAAAGTCACAATATCAAAAAAAAGCTGGCCGATACCCATGGGATACTTTTCTTGATAATCCTCCTACTCCACCGTATTCTCTGTCATGTACTCAAAAACGGGAACGTTTTTTTCGGCCCGCCGTTCGGATCATCTAAAATATCCGATGAATGATTCTTCGGCAACGTCTTGATGTTGCCTGCGATGTATAAAACGAATCACACAGAATAGGAAACAGGAGACATTTCATGCCAACCGGTAGCCACTTGTATCCGATCGTCACGTTCCCTCTCGTCCAACAACAGCTTAAGCCTACCTTCGTACCACAAGTAACTTTATTGTTTCACTATTTAATCCGATTGATTTATGGACAATCTCAAAGATTTCAAGAACGAGGCATTGGTAGTCACCAACGCCTCCGACGGTAACACGCCGCACATCGTTCAGGGTATTGAGCCTGACGGTTCACTCCGCACCAAACCGCTGGCACAGGCAAAGCCCTCCGAGACTTTTCTGCACATCGACCGCAACGAGTCCGTGATCGGGACGTTCTTCTCCAACATGAACCGCCAGTATGATCGACCGTCGGACTTCCGCTTCTACCACCTGCCGGTGGAAATGTTATCCGCAGCCAAGGACCTGGTGGAGATATTCAAATTCCCGGAAGAGAACGGACAGCTTCTTTCCAATTACGCCATTGACATCCGGCAGCCGGCACAGGAGCAGAGCATCACAGGCGACACCCCGCAACAGACCACCCGTTGGGGAGTGGACGAGGTGGATTGGCAGCAACTCGCACGCATGGGCGTAACCCCCGAATCGTTGGGCGAAACGGGCATGCAACGCCTGCTGAACGGCCACGAGTCCGCCGTCCTCGACATCAGGATCTCCTTCGAGGGTATCGACTTCGAAACGCCGGCCTGCATCCGTCTGGTGGAATCAGCCGGCGGCAAACCGGTCCTGAACGTGGAGTGCTGCAAGCGGTATCCCGAACTGGACCGGCCGTACATGGGTACGGAGCTTTCTCCCGAAGTGAAAGAGAATCTTTCCAGGAGCAACAATGCCGGCTGCGTCGTTGAGCTGGAACTTGCCGGAGGAGTGCGTGAGCCGTGTCTGCTCTCGCTCAATCCCAAAACCAACCGCCTGCACCATGTTCCGGTCAGTGAAATCACCATACCGCAGGAAGTGAACCGGGTACGACTCTCCGACGACCAGACCACAAGGCTGGCACGGGGCGAGTCCGTGCTGGTTGAGAACATGTGGTCCGAAAAGAAACAGGGATATTACGACGCACGCCTCCAGTATAACGTCTGCAAGGGCGGCTTCACTTATGACTTCAGGGGACTGAACCGCAAACAGGCGCAATCAGAGACACAAATGCGAAGCCGTGAACTGGTCATACCACAGGTACTCAAAGGCGTCGGGCTGACACCCGAGGTACGGGAGAAGTTAGCCGCCGGCAAGACAGTCCATATCAAGGACATGACTGACAACGAGGGAAACTTATTCAGTGCTTTCGTCCGTGTCAACCACGAGCGGGCAAAGTTCGATTTCTTCAAATGGAATCCGGACAAGAGCAAAAAGCAGGGACAGTCGCAACAGGCGGCCGTCCGTCAGGAGGGCACGAAGCCGGAAAACACCGTCAGCCGGAACCGCCCGGTACAGAAAACCGATAAGAAAGGAGTATCCATTTAACCATTCACATAAATAATACATTATATATGAAAGTTATCATTGCAGAAAAGCCCGGCGTGGCGCAGGCCATAGCGTCCGTAGTGGGCGCACACCAACGGAAAGAGGGGTATCTAATGGGGGGCGGATATGCCGTGGCATGGGCATTCGGGCATCTGGTCGGTCTTGCCATGCCCGAAAGTTACGGTCTCTCCGGTTTCCGTCGGGAACACCTGCCCATATTGCCACAAGAGTTCAGGCTTGTTCCCCGCCAGGTGCGAGAGGGTAAGGCTTACAAGGACGATCCCGGAGTCGTCAGGCAATTGGGAGTGATCCGGGACCTGTTCGACAGGTGCGAGTCCATCATCGTCGCCACCGACGCAGGTCGTGAGGGCGAGTTGATTTTCCGTTACGTGTACAACTATCTCGGTTGTACCAAGCCCTTTGCCCGTCTGTGGATCTCCTCGCTCACCGACAAGGCCATCCGTGAGGGGTTGCAAAACCTTAGGGAGGGAAGTCTTTACGACAACCTTTACCTCTCCGCCAAAGCCCGCAGCGAGGCGGACTGGCTCGTGGGCATCAACAGTTCTCAGGCACTCAGCCTTGCCGCCGGACAGGGCGTGTTCTCCCTGGGACGGGTGCAGACCCCCACATTGGCGATGATCTGCTCACGCTACCGGGAGAACAGGCAGTTCGAGCCACGGACATATTTCCGGATAAAGGTTTCGGCGGCCAAGGACGGCATCGACTTCTCTGCACTGTCACAGAACCGCTTCGATGACCTTGATTCGGCCACTGCCAGGCTTCGTGAGATTAAGGACGGCTGTATGCTTGCCGTCACTTCCGTAGAACGCAGGGAGGCCGTTCAAGAGCCGCCGTTGCTCTATGACCTGACCGCCTTGCAGAAAGAGGCCAACAGCAAACTGGACCTCTCCGCAGACAAGACGCTCACGCTTGCGCAAAGCCTGTACGAGAAGAAAGTGCTAAGCTATCCACGTACCGGCAGCCGTTATATATCCGAGGATGTTTTCGACGAGATCCCCTCGCGCATAATGCTCCTGCGGCAATATCCACGCTTCACCGCCACCGCATCCGTCTTGCCGGACGCACCGCTCAACCGCCGTCCGGTAGATGATGCCAAAGTCACCGACCACCATGCGCTTCTCATCACCGAGAACCTGCCCGAAGGTCTGTCGCAGGACGAGCAGGCTATCTACGAAATGGTTGCCGCACGCCTGCTCGAAGCCTTCTTGCCATGTTGCGTCAAGGAAATGACCGAAGTTGCCTTGTCCGCAGGCGGTGAGATATTCACTCTCAAGGGTGCGGTCATCAAGTCCGCCGGTTGGCGTGCCGTGCGTGGCGAGCCGGAAGAGGAGGCGGAGGAAACCACGTTGCCAGGACTGCAAACGGGTGAAACCCTGCCACTGCTCGCCTCCGAAACAGTGGAGAAACAGACCAAGCCCCAACCACTGCATACCGAGAGTTCACTGCTCTCCGCCATGGAGCATTGCGGCAAAGAGATCAGCGACGAACAACTGCGTGCCGGAATCCGTGAGATCGGTATCGGCACTCCGGCCACTCGTGCAGCTGTCATCGAAACATTGTTTGCCCGTGACTATATACGCCGGGACAAGAAGAACCTTGTGCCTACCGAAAAAGGACTGGCGGTTTACGATACGGTAAAGGACAAAAAGATTGCCGACGTCGAAATGACAGCGGCGTGGGAGAACACCCTCGCCAAAATAGAAACCGGAGAGGCCGATGCCCTCTCTTTCCGCCGGAACATAGAGGTCTATACCGCACAGATCGTTACCGAACTGCTGGCCGCCACCCTCAATGTCGCTCCTTCGGGGGAGCAATGCACCTGTCCCAAGTGCAGGAAGAGCCGCATCCTGTTCTTCGACAAGGTTGCCAAATGCGCCGATGTCGATTGCAGCTTCACCCTGTTCCGTAACAAGGGAGGTAAGATACTGACCGACGGACAGATCATCGAGCTGGCGACCAAAGGCCGCACTCCTCTTGTCAAAGGCTTCAAGAGCCGTGAGGGCAAGAGCTTCGATGCCGCATTGGTGCTTAATCCTGACTTTACCATAGGTTACTCCTTCCCGGACAGGAAACCGCAGGAAAAGAAAAGCGGCAGGAAGAAATAACCCGTCCGAATTGTATCACTTAATAATCCGATAATTATATGAATCAGAATAAATCCAATGTGCCGGTATCCGTAGCGGAAGAACCGGATGAATTATCTTACTACCGTCTTACCCTGTTGTCCTTCCTGCGTGAGTCGCATCCGGATTTGGCGGATGACGAGTCTTTTGTCGCCACCCGCAGCGAGCAGGCCGCCGAAGCCTTCAGCGCAGCCGTCCGTTCCGGCCTGACCTACGACGATGCGGCACAACAGGCGAACGCCCTGCTTTTTCAGGGGTTGCATTTCTCTCCTCTGGACACGCTGGTTACCGTCCTCTGGAACGAGTTCGCCGCCGAAGTCCCCGAAGGCAGCGCACGCAGCGTGGCCTTGCAGCTGCTTCCCGAATGCCGGAAGGTCTTCGCCGGCTATACGCTCTCGGATGATTTCATGTTCAGCCCGGAGTTCGGGCAGCTCTATGACGAGCTGACAGGTACGGTTGTAATCTGGTTGGAAGAGAATGGCTTATAATAAAAAGGCGCATCTCAGGGACAATATAGAGGCAATCCGGCTGATGTTCCGTTTGGAGAAGGAACAGCGCACCGCCACACCGGAGGAAGCGGGCATACTCGCCGCCTACTCCGGGTTCGGAGGTATCAAGGCGGTTCTTTCCCCTTTCGGGAAACTCACCGACATACTCCGCTGGACACAGGCCGACCGTGAACTGTTCCCCCTGATTACGGAACTTCACAACGTCCTGCGTGACGGAGCAGCTGACGAGCGTGAGTACAGGAGGCTGGTGGAAAGCGTGAAGGCATCCACCTTTACCGCTTTCTACACGCCGCCGGCGATTGTCAATGCCATTGCCTCTTCTTTGGGCGAACACGGAGTGTCGCCCGGCCGTTTTCTCGATCCTTCATCGGGAACCGGCAATTTTGTCTCGGCCTTCCGATCGCAATGCCACTCCGCATCCGGCAACACTCCCGAAATTGTTGCCTATGAAAAGGATTTGCTTACCGGCCGCATCCTTGCCCGGCTCCATCCCGAAGCGCAGGTCAATATCAAGGGCTTCGAGGAGTTGCCCCCGCACCGTAACGGCTATTTCGACGTGGTGAGCAGCAACATCCCCTTCGGTGACATACGTGTTTTCGATCCCTCCTTCGACAACGGCACGGCCAGGCGTTTTGCGCTGAACAGCCTGCACAACTATTTCTTCGCCAAAGGGCTGGATGCCGTCCGTGAGGGAGGAGTCCTCGCCTTCATCACCTCACAGGGGGTGATGAACTCCGCTATGGCCTATCCAGTAAGGCAATACCTGATGAACCGATCCCGGCTGTTATCGGCTGTCCGCCTGCCCAACAACCTCTTTACCGACTATGCCGGTACGGAGGTGGGCAGCGACCTGATCATCTTGCAGAAGGACACGCTTTCCCAAAGGGAATATACGTCACTCGAACGGTCTTTCGTGGAAGTCGGCACGCAGACCGACGGGACGACGCAGAACGAGTATTTCGAGCATACCGCCGCCATCGTGCATACACGTGGCCATGTCGGTACCGATCCCTACGGCAAGCCGGCACGCATCTACCTGCATGACGGGGGTATGGAAGCCATCGCCGCCGACATGAAGTATTTCCTTGACCGCAACCTCTCGGAACAGCTCGATCTGGACTTGTATCTCCGCCATTCACCCGTGCAGGAGTTCCGCAATCTGGTGAGCCGTCCGGCGGAAACCATGCAGCAACGCATCGCACAGGTGCGGGAAATCAACCGGTCCGGTAACATGAACGGACATTCCACTTCTACGGATCGACAGACGATACAGGTGGAGCGTCGGACTTCCACGCCGGAGCAGCCCTCAACGGATGCCCGGCCAACCGCCGCAAAGACCACGCCGGAGCCGGTCATGTCCCTGTACGACCTTTTCGGCTTCACACAAGAGGAGCGTTCACAGGTCAGGAAAAGGAAAACAAGGAGCACGAAGAAGGACTCCGGGCAGTTGTCCCTTTTCGATATGCCACCGTTGGAGCAACATCCCGCCCCGGCCGAACCGACTCCCCAAGAGAAAGAGCGGCAGGAGCGGGAACGGCAGGAACAGGAACGCCGCCGGCAGGAGGAAGAGGCCGCACGGCAGGAACGCATGAAGCCCCGTCCTTATCCGGCCGGCCTGCAGGGACACCACCGCAACGGCTCCCTTGTGGACGATGACGGGCAGATAGGCTACCTCTCCGCCATTGGCGGGGCTGCACCGGTATTCAACCCGTTGGATCTGCCCGAACGCCAGCGACGCCGTGCGTCGCTCTACATCGAGATACGTGACACCTACCATCACCTGTACGAGAACGAGGCGGCCGCCCATGCCGCAAATCCGGCGTTGCGCACCATGCTCAACACTCTTTACGATGACTTCATCCGTCAGTTCGGCAATCTGAACGACAGGAAGAACATCGACCTGTTCCGCATGGATGCGGGCAACCGTGAGATATTGTCGCTGGAACGTTACATCGACGGCCGGGCGGTCAAGGCCGACATCTTCGACCATCCCGTTTCGTACAACATCAACGAGATCACCCATACCGATGACGTGCACGAGGCGCTCACCGCCTCGCTCAACAAGTACGGCAACGTGGACATGGCGTACATGGAGTCCCTGACCGACAAATCGCAATCTGACTTGTTGGAGGAACTGCGTGGACGGATATTTTACAATCCCCTCTCGAAGAACTACGAGATTGCCGACCGTTTCATTTCCGGCAACGTCATGGCCAAGGCCGAACACATCGAGGAATATTTGCAGTCGCATCCCGACAACGGCGAGGCACGTATTTCCCTCGAAGCCCTGCGGCAGTCGCTTCCCGCGCCCATACCTTTCGAGGATCTGGATTTCAATTTCGGCGAGCGTTGGATCCCGGCGGGAGTGTACAGCCGCTACGCCTCATGGCTGTTCGACACGGACGTGTCCGTCCGTTATACCGCCAGCAGTGACGAATACAGCATCAGGGCCGACATGACCTCCCCACGCATCATGAACCAATATTCGGTGCGTTCGGAAAGCCGCATCTTCAACGGCATCGCCCTTATGCGCCATGCCATCCACAACACCACGCCCAACATCACCAAGACCGTATTGGACAAGACGGGCAAGGAAATGAAGATACGTGATCCGGAGGTTACCCTGCTTGCCAACAGCAAGATTGACGAGATCCGTAACGGCTTCTCCGACTGGCTCATGGAACAGTCGCCGGAGTTCAAGCGGAAAATGGCGGACATGTACAACCGCAAGTTCAACTGCTTCGTCCGTCCCAAGTACGACGGATCGCACCAGAGCTTTCCCGGTCTTGACCTCAAGGGGCTGGGCATTCCCGACCTGTATCCCAGCCAGAAGGACTGCATCTGGATGCTCAAGCAGAACGGAGGGGGGATCGCCGATCACGAGGTGGGTGGCGGCAAGACGCTCATCATGTGCTGTGCCGCCTACGAGATGAAGCGTCTGGGACTGGCGAACAAGCCCCTTATCACCGGCCTGAAGGCGAACATCCACGAGATCGCACAGACCTTCGCCACCGCCTACCCGAACGCCAAAGTCCTCTATCCCGGCAAGGAGGACTTCACGCCGGAGCGCCGTGTCGAGATTTTCCACCGGATGAAGAACAACGACTGGGACGCCATCATCCTCTCGCACGAGCAGTTCGGCATGATACCGCAGTCCCCCGAAATCCAGCGTGACATCCTGCAACAGGAACTGGACAGTGTGGAAGAGAACCTCGAAGTCCTCTACCAGCAGGGTGCGGAAGTGAGCAACGCACAGATCAAGGGCATGGAGAAACGCAAGATGAACCTTGAGGTCAGGCTGAAAGAGCTGCTCCACGAGATCGAAACCCGCAAGGACGATGTGGCGGACTTCAAGCGCATGGGCATCGACCACCTCTTTGTCGATGAGAGCCACCGGTTCAAGAACCTGATGTTCACCACCCGGCACGACCGTGTGGCAGGTCTGGGCAACAGCGAGGGCAGCCAGCGTGCGCTCAACATGCTCTTCGCCCTGCGCACCATCCAGCAGCGCACCGGCAAGGATCTGGGAGCCACCTTCCTGTCGGGAACCACCATTTCCAACTCGCTGACCGAGCTGTACCTGCTCTTCAAGTACCTGCGCCCCCGGGAATTGGAGCGTCAGGGGATCAACTCCTTTGACGCATGGGCGGCGGTGTTTGCCCGGAAGTCCGTCGATTACGAGTTCTCCGTCACCAACGAGGTGGTGCAGAAAGAGCGTTTCCGCTACTTCATCAAGGTTCCGGAACTCGCTTCGTTCTATTCCGAGATCACCGACTTCCGTACCGCAGCCGACATCGGCATCGACCGTCCGGAGAAGAACGAGATACTGCACAACATACCCCCGACGCCCGACCAGAGGGAGTTCATACAGAAGCTCATCGAGTTCGCCAAGACCGGCAATGCCACCGTACTGGGCCGCCCGCCACTGAACGAGAGGGAAGAGAAGGCGAAGATGCTCATCGCCACCGACTACGCCCGGAAGATGTCGCTCGACATGCGGCTCATCGATCCGCTCTCCTACGGCGACGACAAGGACAACAAGGCCACCCATTGCGCCGATATGATTGCGAAGTATTACAATAAATACGCCGGGCATAAAGGCACTCAGTTCGTTTTCTCGGACTTGGGAACCTACAAGCCCGACCAGTGGAATCCGTACAGCGAGATCAAGCGCAAGCTGGTGGAGGATCACGGCATCCCCGAAGACCAGATACGTTTCATTCAGGAAGCCAAGACCGAGAAGAAGCGCAAGGCGATGATCGAGGCGATGAACGAGGGAAAGATACGTGTTCTCTTCGGCTCTACTGAAATGCTGGGCACGGGAGTCAACGCCCAGAAGCGGTGTGTAGCCATCCATCATCTCGACGCACCGTGGCGGCCTTCGGACTTGCAGCAGCGGGACGGCCGGGGCATCCGAAAGGGCAACGAGGTGGCCAAACTCTATGCGGACAACAAGGTGGACGTGATAATCTACGCCGTGGAGAAGTCGCTTGACAGCTACAAGTTCAACCTGCTTTACAACAAGCAGCTTTTCATCACCCAGCTCAAGCAGAACAACATGGGTTGCCGTACCATCGACGAGGGAGGCATGGACGAGAAGGGAGGCATACCTTTCTCAGAGTACGTAGCGGTGCTTTCCGGAAATACCGACCTGCTCGACAAGGCACGGTTGGAGAAGCGGATTGCCGGCATGGAAGGGGAGCGCAAGGCCTTCCAGCGTGGCAAGGGGGAATCACGCATCAAACTGGAAACTTTCCTGGCGAACCGGGCAAGCAACGATGACATCATCGCCCGTGTCAGGAAGGACAAGGCCGCCATCGAGAGCCGTATGCAGTACGACAAGGAGGGCAACAGGCTCAACCCCTTGAAGATTGACGGCGTGGCAGGCGATGATCCGAAAGTGATTGCCGCCAAGCTCCACGAGATAGAGGACAGGGAACGCACGCACGGCCAGCCGAAAGTCATCGGCTCGCTCTATGGCTTCGACATCGTTGTCAAGACCGACACCACCGTCAAGGACGGTCTGGACTTCTGCGAGAACCGTTTCTTCGTGCGAGGTGAAGGCAACTTCCTCTACAACTATAACAACGGCCGCTTGGCGGTCGATCCGAAAACCGCCTGCCAGAACTTCATCAACGCCTTCGACAGCATCCCCCGCCTGATAGAGAAATACACGAGGGACAACGAAGCCATTGAGAAGGAACTCCCCGTCCTGGAACAGGTCGTCGGGGAAGTCTGGAAAAAGGAGGACGAGCTGAAGCAGCTCAAGGCCGACCTTGCCGCTCTCGACCGCAAGATCCTGCTCTCCCTCAAATCAGTGGATGCGCAGGAAAAAAGCACCGACGGAGTAATCGAAGTCGTGCCCTCCCAACCGGTAACGCCCGACGGACAGGATAACGCCCCCGCCGCCGGCATACCCGTCGCCGATGCTCCGCCCGGCAGTTCCTCACCGGGCAGTGTCCCCACACAGGACACGCCCCCTGCCGAGCCTTATGTCCACCGGATGCCCGACTTCCTCGCCGACAGGCAGCGCACTCCGCCCAAACTAAGCGGAATGCCCAAAAGCATCAGCATCAAAGAGGCAATGGGAGCGCCCGGCGGCAAGCTCGTCATCGGAGGCGTCCCCAAGTCCGGCAACAAGGACGATCCCGATCCTGACCGGCCCGAAAAGCCCAAACCCAAGCTGAAGTTATAGCTCCTGTAACCGAAGCCATAAAAACAACCCCACTCCGCCGGCTTCCCATGAAACAGCGGAGTGGGGTTTTATACTATACAGACAACCGACATTTTACCGCCGTAAAATTTACGGCGGTAAAATGTCGATTTCCCTGAAGTTAAAAAAACATATATTATTCCTTATATATACTCAAATCCTTGTTTAAAACAAAAGAAGTATCTATATTTGCAGTGTCATCGCTCGAAGAACGAAGGACTTGGTTGCCCGCATTACCGTAAATGCGGTTTTTTTATGCCCTTATTTTTCCCTGTTTATATATTTGTTTTGGTAATAAGGTTGATTATCGCAATCAACACAAAATCCTGTAATTAATGCGTAATCCGGTTGTATGTATTCAACTATAACAATATATTGTTTACCTCTATACCAATAATAGTCACGGAGAGTTCCGTCATCTTCAATATACCGAAAATAAGTAATACGCTTATCTTCTTTATTCTCTAAAATAGGTCTTATCCAATGTACCCTATTAGCTCTTTCTTCACGAAATTCTCTTATTTTTCTGGAAGTTTTATACTTTCCACCTTTAATAGTACGAGTAATTACGTGAACAAACTTCTCATAGTATTGCTCAAAATCAACAGGAAGATTGTCTTTTTTGCTATTTTTATACAAATACGGTTTCACTTTTAAAGGAGTACCATCAATAATTACGGTATTCTCAAAAAAATTCCGATGAAAAATGGCATGAAGTTCATCCATTTTTTCTTGTTCCGTTTCTGCAACCCCGTCTGCAAAATACGGTTTTAAAGCTCCTAATTCATCTGCTACTGTCATTGCGCTTACGAGGTTGGTGATCAAAAATATTAAATTTGATTTCTCCCGGTTCTGTACCTTCATCCAAAACATAACCAGATTTCATTTCAATATAGTTGATCAGTTCTTTTTTTGCCAAGCTGCCATCTTTCTTCAAGTGAAGACCTCTCGCTTTATAAGTTACTGCACCTATGAAAAAATCTGCTAACTGTATAAATTGTGATTCATGGGAACGTATATGCTGAAAAGAAAGAAAAGGCGATTTACCATGAAACTTATTAGAGAAGACCTCTTGGATTTTATTAAGTTTTGCACGTCCTTTCGTATCTTTTATATCCAAAAATACACGGTAATTATTCATTGCAGAAGGATTAGTGTATGGATTGACAAGCAAGTAATAAATCATTTTATAGTAAAAATTATCATGCTCGCCGTTGTTGAAAGACAAATTGTCTAAACGGTCTTTGTACTTAACAAGAATACATCTGA
>ENA-ORMR01001602-ORMR01001602.1-human-gut-metagenome-genome-assembly--contig:-NODE-1602-length-16632-cov-9.290704_pt1 | contig 16632 bp, 14 predicted proteins | sample MGYA00242107_ERZ509003 | MGnify/ENA primary metagenome ERZ509003 (study PRJEB26280, sample SAMEA2338699) | human gut metagenome | biome: human gut; feature: human-associated habitat; material: faeces... | reverse complement strand
TTTTACCATATTTTGGTTCTTTTTATTTAGTGTGAACTTTAAAGGTATTATAATCATCAATGTTCTTTTTCTTTCCAAAAAATATTGAATGTGTTATACTAATGTTAGGTGAGATTATGACGATGAAGAAAAAACATATATTCTTTTATAGTTTTGTATTATTCATGTGTTTTATGATGATTCCATTTACTGCATTGGCAGCAAATGCCGACCAAGAAGCAGCTTGTAAGCGTGCTAATTGTAAAAGGGATAACGAAGGAAAAATAATGGAATCGACATGTAATGACGATGCTTATAAGCGTTGTTTAGAACAATTAGAAGCAGAAGAAAGTATTAGTAATGATATAACCATGTGTGGAACAGATATCAAAATTGATTCTCGAATTCCAACGTTTGTATCAAATATATATAATTTATTAAAGATTGTAACTCCAATTGCACTTATATTATTTGGTATGTTAGATTTTGCAAAAGCAACAATGGCTCGTGATGATTCCGCCATTAGCAAAGCAGGGAAAAAATTTATTCAAAGATTAATTGCTGGAGCAGCTGTATTCTTAGTATTTACAATCGTTCAATTCGCAACTGATTTGCTTTCAGAAGCAGGCGCTGGATCCGTTATGGAATGTGCAAATTGCTTGTTAAATGGACAGTGTGAATAAAAGTAGTAATATCAGGAAAAAGTATTTTATAAATACTTTTTTTTATGATATAATGTTGATGTGTATAGACTTTTAGTTAAGGGGTGACTTCCATGGGAGATTGGATCGTTAAAAACTTTTTACAACCATTCTTTTATTGGTTAGATAAAATTATTTACGGATTTATTCAAGATTTATATAATTTATTTTTCCAAATTTCTAATGTATCATTATTATCTGATACAACTGTAGCCAATTTTGCCCAGAGAATTTATGTCATTATTGGTGTATTTATGTTATTTAAGGTTGCCATTTCTTTAATTACGATGTTAGTTAGCCCTGATTCTATGTCTAAGGGAGGACCAACTCTCATTAAAAGAATTGTAGTTGCACTTGTATTGTTAGTATTAACTCCTAATATTTTTACGTTAGGATATCGTATACAATCTTATATTATTCAAGATAATGTTTTAGGAAATTTAATTTTAGGTTCGGCAAGTGATACTGGGAACGTTGAGCAGGCATACGTGGATGGAGGACAAATAATTGCTTTGCAAGTATTTAAAGGCTTCTTTCATCCAAAGTCTACCGCTGATAATAGTGTAGAAGTAAAAACACCAGAAGATTGTGGGGATGCGGCAGAAGATGATGAAGCATGTATTTATGCCACGGCTGAAACAATCGAGGATTTTGGAGATATCATTGGTAGTGATAATTATTCTTACAGTTTCTTAATTTCTACGATTGCTGGTGGATTTGTTGCTTGGATGATTTTAATGTACTGTTTTGATTTAGCGGTACGTGCTGTTAAACTATCGTTCTTACAATTGATTGCGCCTGTACCAATTTTGGCGAATATTGAAGAGTCGAAAGGAAGTTCTATCTTTAAAAATTGGGTTTCACAATCAGTTTCATGTTTTTTAAGTATTTTTATTCGTTTAATTACAATTTACTTCATCATCTTTGTTATTTCTGAATTAGTAGGAGTAAATGGTTTAGGTTACTATACATTTGATGCTAAACTTGGTGAATTTGTTTACATGAGTGGATATTCAAATTGGCTATTAAGTGCATTTGTAATTATCGGTTTATTATTATTTGCAAAACAAGTTCCACAATTAATTGAAGATATTACTGGTATTAAATCAGAAAAAGCATTCTCTGCTGGAAAAATGGGAATGTTTGGAGCTGCGCTTGCAGGAGGTGTCGGTGGTGCGATTGTCGGTGGTGCTGCCAACTTAGGTAATTACATGGCTGGAAGAAGAGCAATGTTAAGAGAAAAAAAGGAAGCTGGATCTAACTGGACAACGGCAGATCAAGCTAAATTTGAAAAGATGTATGGGAAATCAGCATTTGGAGCAATTGGGAAAGGCTTAGCCACTACTGTTGGAGGTATGGGTTCTAGTGGTGTGAGAGCAGGATTTGCTGCAGGTAAGGGAAAAGGCATTATGGCTGGAATTAGTGCTGCTAGATTAGGTTCTATCCAAGCTCGTAATAATAGAGCGATGGGCTATGGCTTAAAAGATAAAGCAATTAATAAATTTACTGATTTTACTGGTACTACACAGACATTTGGTTCTCAAGATGAACGTAAAGGTCGATTAAAAGAATTATTAGAACAACAAAGTAATGCGAAAATGGCTGAGGCTTCCGCAGCTGAAGCATATAATCGACAAATTGGTTCTGTTGACGGTAGATATCAAGCTGATTTATTGAAAACATTTAATAGTTTTGGAAATCGTACTGACGTAACAGAAGAAGATTATATTTTTGAAATAGCAAGAAATACAATAGATGCAAATGGAAATGCATTATTGAATAAGAGTGTTGAAGAAATTCAAAGTATGACTGAAAGCGATAGAGAGGCACTTGCCATTGAAATGCTTGAGAATGCTGACGTATGGGATAAAGTTCAAGGCATTGGTTCAAGTACACTTACTGGTATAACTGCCCAATTTAATGAACGTAATAGACAAGACCAGATTGGTAAAGCTTTAGAAAAAGAAATCACAAAATTGAAAGAGGCAAATGAACTCGGAAAGAAAAAATCATAAAGAAGAAAAGGGTGTGATACGAAATGGATGGAAATTATTTGATTCCTGCCAATTCAAAGAAGTCAAGACTATTGTTTGGACTGTTTACTTGGTTTGATTTGGCAATGTTTGGGATTGGAGTTAGTTTAACATTAATTTTATTAATGTTTGTACCATTGGAGTCTACATTAGTAACAATTATTGTTTTAGCTCCAGGAATGGTTACTGGTTTTCTTGTAATGCCAGTTCCAAATTATCATAATGTTTTAACATTTCTTCAGGAACTCATTAATTTTTATACAGAAAGAAGACAATTTGAATGGGAAGGTTGGTGTATACGACGTGGCACAAGTAAAAGATAAGTATACGACACAGTTTGTACCGGTAAAAGATATTAAGAATGGTACCATCATACTTGATAATAATGAAAAAGTAACTGGTGTAAAAATTATGCCAAGGAATATTTTTATTCTTGATTATGATGTACAAAGTGGAATGATTTCTAATTTGAAAAATGTTTATAATACCATTGATTATGAATTCTGGATAATTGCAGCGGATAGACCAGTTGATATTAGTGTTTATCTATCACAATTGCAACTTTTGTATAATAGTACAAACGATCCAATTCGTCGTAAGTTGATTGTGGAAGATATTAATAAGGGAAATTCATTTGTAAATAATAATATTGTTGATACAGAATATTACTTATTATTTAAGATAAGAGATGAAGATAAAATGCAAAAACGTATTCGTACTTTAATTACTCAATTTGCGAATGCGGGGTTGACATGTCATCAAACAACAAATGATGATTTGAGAATTATATTAGATAACTTTTTAAATGGTGGACAATCCACTACGTTTGGGACGGTGATGACAAGTGGATATTAAGACACAAATTGCTCCAAAAGGATTGGAGTTTAGACCATCAGATTTTATCATTAGTGATAAGTATGCAACAATATTAACAGTAATATCTTACCCAAAATATATTAGTCCAGGATTTTTATCTGATTTAACGAGTATGTCAGGAATTAAAATGGTTATTAAACATATTCCATTCGCATACAGTGAAATTTCTAAAATGTTAAATAAAGAAATTGCTGATTTAAAGGATAAATATCAACAAGAACCAGATAAAACCATTCAAGAGAGAATTCGTCAAGATTATGAATCGTTAGAAGCATTTATTCAAATGATTGCAGCAACGCAATCAAAGATTTTTGATTTCCAATTACATGTAATGATTACAGCGGATAGTGAAGAAGAATTAACAAATAAAAAAATGCAGTTAAAGAACTACTTGGAAGCAATGCAGATGAGGGCAGTTCCATTACGTTTTGAACAGGAAAAAGTATTGAAATCAATTTTACCAATTTTTCCGGATCAAGATATAGAAGAACGAATTGGTACACCAATTCCATCGCCAACAATTGCTGCAATGTATCCATTCATTTTTGATAGTATTAAAGATCCAGGATTATCTACTTTATTAGGTGTTGATTTTTCTGGAGGAGTTATATTATTTAATCAATTTTTGTATCAAGTACAAAAAGAACACAACCGTAATAATGCTAACTTAATTATTCTTGGTACTTCTGGTAGTGGTAAATCAACTGCTGCAAAGATTATGCTAAGAAGTCATTTCAGAAATAATTATAAAGTAATTGCAATCGATCCTGAAGGGGAATTAGAAGAAATGGCACGTCTTTATAATGGAGATTTTATCGATTTAGGACGTGGTGGAGAATTTGGTATGATTAACCCTTTAGAAATTGTATTAGATGCAGATGATGATGAATTGCAAGCAGGGGCAAGTCATTCTGTTTTAACAAGTACTTTGCTTTCTTTAAAAGCATTCTTGCGTTATTATGATCCTGAAATTCCAGGAGATGTATTAAATTTATTTAGTGAAGTTGTACAAGATACTTATCGTCGTTTTGGAATAGATTTTAATTCAGATTTTACGAAGTTTACATCAAATGATTATCCAACATTTAAAGATGTTTATTTAACGATTCGCGGTAGATTGAATGCAATGCCTGAAAAGACACGTGAACGTGATATTATGGAATATTTGGAAATGAAAATTAGACCAATTGTTCGTGAGTTACGTTTCTACTTTGATGGACATACAACGATTCAACCTCGTAGTGATTTTGTTGTTTTCAATATTCGTGAATTAATGAATACCGATACCAACATTCGTAATGCTTTATTCTTTAATATCTTAAAATATGCATGGGGTATGACTTTGGATAAGAGTGTCAATACAGTATTATGTGTTGATGAAGCTCACGTTTTATTAAGTGGTAATAACGAAATGGGAGCAGAGTTCTTAGCACAAATTCAACGTCGTGCTCGTAAATACAATACGGGAACAATTATTATCACACAACAACCAAGTGATTTTAGTGATCCACGTGTACTTGTTCATGGAAAAGCAATTTTTGACAACGCTTCTTATTATTTAGTCATGGGACTTAAGAAACAAGCTGTTGAAGATTTAGGAAAATTAATTGACTTAAATGATAATGAAATGGAAAGTATTAAAAGATACAATCAAGGAGAAGCATTATTTGTATGTGGTAGTAGAAGAATGCGTATCAATATTATTGCTTCTGAACAAGAATTAGACTCATTTGGTTCAGGAGGAGGTCTATAATCAGTATTTTTTAGCAGGAACGAGGTGAGTCTATATGAATCCTTTTAATTTTTTTAATAAAAATAAACCTAATACTAATGAAAGCCAAAGTGGTGGAAGTCAAGTTAATAATATGGTAAAAGGTTTATTTAAAAACAAATTAATAATTCCATTTATAACAAGTTTTGGCGGCTTTTTTATCATAATAATTGCCGCCGCTTGTTTAATTATTTTACCTATTGCTGCAATAGATAATGCAATTAATGGAATCAATAAGGCAACAGAAGATAGTAGTGGAGGAGGTTTCCTTGAATCATTAGGGAATTTCTTTACAACTGGATATTGGGGAAGTAGCGAAGAAGTATTCTATCATGTTGTTGGAGACAAATACAAATATTATATTTCTAAAGGGATTCAAGTAGATGCGCCATTAGTTTTATCAGCGGTATTTATTGGTAATTCTGTAATGATGAATACAAATAGTGAATGTACCATTACAGAAACGCAACAAGATGAAGATTCACCTGATGCACCTCCAGCAATACAGTATGATTGTGGCGATGAGCAAACTGAGCAGAGTTACAATGATTTACGAAGCGAAGCCATCAAATTGATGGAAGGAATGGTTGATGGAAATAGTGTTAAATCAGAAGAAGAGTATCGCCAATGGTTATATGATAATTTTATTGAAAATAAATTAAAAGCAATGGGAACTAAAATTCCTACGGATGAAGAAGAAAAAGATCAGTTGTTTAATGATTTAATTGATCAGATTTATTTTAACCGTGATATGTATGAAGCGGCACTAAATGACTTTCAAGATGTTGATAGTGGAGGTACTGGTGTATGTAGCTTTAATATTAATTCTTCCGCAGGACTTCAGACGATATCCAACGTGAAAGTACGTCTTTTAGGATGTACTGCTGGTGGTGGTTCTAGTGGACCATTAGAAGATGAAGAATTAGTTGATTTAGAAAAATATATATTGGGTGTTACTTATACAGAAAATGGTGGTGCCCCAGACGAGGCTATTAAAATGCAAGCAATTGCAGCTCGTTCTTTTGCCCTTACAAGATCATATGGTGGGAAAATAACAACGGAAGATGGATATTCTGTCATTCAAATTAGAGCATGTACCTGGGATCAAGCATATTGTGATCCTGATAAAGGATGTTGGTCTAATGGTGCGGGTGGAGAATATGGAAATACGATTCATTCAGGCTACGATGCATCTAAGCCATGGTCAAAACCTGCCCTTCCAGAAAATGATCGTATTCGTGCTTTAGTTGCCGAAACAGCTGGACAAGTTGTTGTGGATAAAGATGGTAAGGTGTTGAATACACCATATATGTCAGATGTTCAACAACAATGGAATGCAATGGCAAATCAAGGTAAGAGTGTAGCTGAAATGGTCAAGAAAACATATCCAAATGCAGTAGAAGTTACTTCTAACTGTACAGGTGGAGGAACCGGATCATTAGATGGTGGTCCAGATTTTAGTAATGCAGCGGCTTGGAAATCACCAAATAATGTGTATGCTGCTCAAGGTTTATATGGACAGTGTACTTGGTTTGCATGGGGAAGATTTTATGAGATATATGGTTATTCACCAGGATTTAGTGCAAATGGTGGAGATTGGGTAGATGAATTAGTGCGTGTACATAGAGATAAATTTGAAAAATCTAATACCCCAAAAGTCGGAGCTATTTTCTCAGCAACAAATCCTGCACCATGGGGCCATGTTGGAATTGTCGTAGGTGTAAATGGCGATCAAATTACCATTCAAGAAGGAAATTTAGATGGAGCTACTAATTCATTTGAGGTAGCTACTAAGGACTGGCATACAGTAACATATTCGCTATCTACTTTACGTACTATTTATAGTGGATTAACGTTTGCAAATCCAAAGAATCCACCAAAGTAAAAGCATAAATAAAGGAGGAATATCATGAAAAAGGGAAAAAAGAAATTTAAATTTGAATTAAAGTATTTAATTATTATTATAGTGATTATTCTATATCTCATTTTATGCTTTTTTGCTCTTCAATCTAATGATGAATCCAAGGAAGAGAAAGATCTTATTTATATTGTGTTAGGTGCGGATCATAAATTTACTTATTTAGATGGAAAAATAGAAAATGGTTCAGATAGAGATTGGAATCAAGCATTTGGAAATAAAAAGTTTTATACATATGATGATGGGACATATTTAGGACAATATAATTTAATGCAGTATAATGATCAGATATATGTGTTTGATGATGCAAATGATGCAGTAGATTATTCGGGTATGTTGTTTGCCTATTCTGCGCCAAAAAAAATTGATACAGTTAATACTAGCTTTGTTTCATATGATGAAAATATTGGTGCTGCATTAGAGTATTTAGTGGAAGGTAGTACTATTGTAATTCCTCCTGTTGAGCAGCTTACTATGTTACAAAAAATTCCTGTTGATTTAGATGGAGATCAAGAAGATGAGGTAGTTTATGCGATTAATAGTGGAGGAACGAAAGATAATCCACAACGTTTCTCATTCTTAAGTTATGAAGATAATGGAGAAATATATCGCATTATATCAAATACTGGAAATGTGAATGATTCTAAGATGATGCATTATTATAGTATTGCTCAAATTATGGATTTAGATGGAGATAACAAGAAGGAATTAATTGTAAGAGATATTCAATATGGAACAGCAGCAGTAGAACGTTATATGATATATAAACAAAAAGATGATGATTACCAATTAATTTCAGTAGAAACATAAAATGAAACGATTATATGTTTCATTTTTTCATTTTTATGTTATGATATTATTAGTAATTATAATGATAATTAAGGACCGGAGGTTTTTATGAAATTAAAGTTTAGAGCAGATAAAAAAGATATTAAGATTTTTATTTTATTTTGCATTGTCTTACTATATTTAGTAGCGATTGCATTATGTAATGTTGTTTCTTTTTTGAGTGAGAATGAGTTTAGTGGCTTTAATCCTCTTCCTGCCTTTTCTAAGGAGTATTTTGCTCCTACTATGGTATTTTATACTTTAGCTCTCATTTTTACGATTACAAGTGTAAAAGATCGCTTTTTTGAACGTGAATCAGGAATTGGTGTCAAAGTAGGAAAAAAAGAAAAAAGTGGATATGCAAGATGGCTTACAGAAGAAGAAATGAAAAAAGAGTTAAAGAAAGTAGATCCAAGAGCAGATGAAATTCCTTATGGAGGTATTCCATTAATTAATAATAAAAAGGGAATGTGGGTAGATGATTCTGAATATCATAACTTAATTATTGGTTCTACTGGTGCGGGAAAAACACAAGTTGTAGTTAATCCACTTGTAAAGGTTTTAGCTAAAGCTGGAGAAAGTATGATTATCACTGACCCTAAGGGTGAAATTTACGAAGAGAATGCTAATATGCTTCGTGAAAAGGGATATAATGTAGTACTTTTAAACTTCCGTAATCCACAAGAAGGTAGTGGTTGGAACCCACTGACACTACCATATAATTATTATCGTAATGGAAATCAAGATAAAGCAATTGAATTAGTAGATGACTTAGCAGTTAATATTTTGTATGATGAGAATGCCCAAAATCAAGATCCATTCTGGGAAAAAACTTCTGCCGATTATTTTGCTGGACTTACTTTAGCACTTTTTGAAGATGCGAATCCAGAAGAGATTAACTTAAATAGTATTAGTTTAATGTCAACACTTGGTGAAGAAAAAATTAAGGGAACACCAAATACTTATATTAAAGAATATTTCAATAGTAAAGATCCACGAAGTACTGCATATGTAGATGCATCTAGTACTTTGATGGCACCAACAGATACAAAGGCAAGTATTTTATCTGTATTTAAGCAGAAGATTAAGTTATTCGCATCACGTGAAAATATGTCAGAGATGCTATCACATAGTGATTTTGATATGAAAGATATCGGAAGAAAGAAAACCGCTGTATTCATCGTTATTCAAGATGAAAAGAAAACATATCACTCACTTGTTACAATTTTCATTAAACAATGTTATGAAACTTTAATTGATGTAGCACAAGAATCTCCAAACGGTAAACTTGCATACCGTACGAACTTCATCCTAGACGAGTTTGCCAATATGCCACCATTAAAAGATGTTACAACAATGGTTACTGCGGCACGTAGTAGAAGAATGAGATTTAACTTCATCATTCAAAACTTTGCCCAATTAACACAAGTATATGGAAAAGATAATGGTGAAACAATTAAAGGTAACTGTGGTAATATTATTTATTTGATTAGTAGTGAGTTAACTGCTCTAGAAGAAATTAGTAAGATGTGTGGAGAAAAGAAGTCAAAAGAAAAAGAAAAGACAGCCTCTACACCACTTGTTACAGTCAGTGATTTACAACGTTTAGAAAAGTGGCATGCAATTATTTTAAGAATTCGTAAAATGCCATTTAAGACAAGATTAAAACCAAACTTTGAAATGTTAAATGAAAATGCATGGGGAAAAGTCTATGAGAAAGCATCTTATCCTCATCGTGAAAAGAAAGCTGTTCAGACATTTGATTTAAAAGGAAAAGTAGATGCAATTCGTAAAGAAAAAATGGAACAAATGGGAGCTTCTGCAAACCCATTTGGTGGTAGTAGTCCATTTGGTGGAGCAAATCCGTTTGGTGGTTCCAATCCATTCGGAGGTGGAAATCCATTTGGTGGAGGAAACCCATTTGCTCCTTCTCCATCTTCTAGTTCGACACCACACTCATCACCGGCTCCAAAACCTATGCCATCATCTGCTCCAAATAAGATGAGTGGTGTAGATATTCAAGAAATGGTACGTCGTATTGATGAGAAGATTGCAGCCTTAGAAGAAGAAGAAAGACAAGAACGTTTAGCAATCGAAAAGAAGAAAAAAGAAGAACACGAAAGACAAAGCAAAGAACAAGAGAAAATGAAACGCTTAGAAGAAGAACAACGCAAAAAGGATGCCGAAGAAGAAAGAAAACGTCAAGAATTAAAGAAAAAACAAGAAGCTGAATTAAAAAGAATTCAAAAAGAAAACGAAGAACGTAAGAAAAAAGAAGAAGAGGAAAAGAGAAAACTAGAAGAGGAAAAACGTAAAAAAGAAGCAGAAGAAAAGAAGCGACGCGAAGAAGAGATGCGTAGAAAAGCGGAAGAAGAAAGAAAACAACAAGAGAGAATGAAACAAGAACAAGAAAGAATGCGTCGTGAACAAGAAGAAAAATTAGCAATCCAAAAAAGAGAGCAAGAAGAACAAGAACGTATCAAGAAGGAACAAGCAGAAAGAATACGTCGTGAACAAGAAGAATTGAGGAGAAAAGAAGAACATAGTAAGTTACCGGAAACTCCAATTATAGAGGAACCAAAAGTAGAACAACATGTATCAGAAGCTCCTGTACAGACACCAATGTTCGAGCCAAAAGAAGATATACAAATCACAGAGAAAGAACCAAAGAAGGAAATTGAACATGAAATTACAGAAGATGAATTCTTTGATGATTTCTTCAGTGACGATGATGATGAATAGTCACAATTCAATATATCTCGCATATCATGTATTAAGGTGATATGATGATTTCAAGTATTTCTATCAATGAATTAGCAAGTCATTTAGGACAAATACCCCTAATTGATATTCGAAGTATAGAAAGCTATAACAGCAATCATATTCCTACGGCAATTAACATTCCTTTTGAAAAGTTAATTGTATATCCAGAGCGATATTTAAAAAAAGACCAGGTATATTATATTTACTGTAGTCGTGGGATTAAAAGCTTAAAAGCAATTCAAATATTATCACGACAGGGATATCATTTTATACATGTCAATGGTGGGTATGAAGAATGGATATTAAAAAATTAGATAGTTTTAAAACTGTCTAATTTTTATTTTGTTTCGTGGAACTGTTTTCTTACATCGTAAATTGTATTATAATAAATATATAATGGGATAGGGGTGAGAAAATGATAGATTATATTATTATTGGATTATTAGTAATTGTAATTATATTAGTAATTATTTCTATTGTAAAAAATATTAATGAAGCAAACATTACAGAAAGATTAGGAAGATTAGAAACAGAAGTAGTAAAAGAATTGAATACATTTCAAACTTCTTTATCTAAAAATTTAAGTGATGATTTTGATAAACAATCAGAAAAGATGGAGTATCGTTTAAGATTAATTAATGATAAAGTAAATGAACGATTAGATGAGAATTTCGAAAGAACGAATAAAACTTTTACATCTGTATTAGAACGTTTATCTAAGATTGATGAGGCACAGAAAAAGATTGATACATTATCAACAGATATTGTATCGTTACAAAGTATTTTAACAGATAAGAAAAGTAGAGGTATTTTTGGAGAAGTGAACTTAAGACATATTATGTCAAGTGTCTTTGGTGAAAATAATCACAAAGTATATCAGTTACAATATACATTAGAAAATGGTACGATTGCCGATTGTGTTTTATTTGCTCCAGAACCATTGGGAATGATTGCGATTGATTCTAAATTTCCATTAGAACATTATCGTATGATGGTTGATAAAAATAACAGTGTAGCTGTACGTAATGAGAGTGAAAAACAATTCCGTATGGATATGAAAAAACATATTGATGCGATTAGTAGTAAGTATATTATTCCTGGGTTGACAAGTGATCAAGCAATTCTTTTCTTACCGGCAGAAGCTATCTTTGCTGAATTAAATGCTTATCATGAAGAAATTATAGAATATGCATATAAGAAAAGAGTATGGATTACATCTCCAACGACATTGATTAGTACACTAACAACAATTCAAGTAATTATGCAGAATATTGAAAGAGATAAATATGCTTCTATTATCCATAAAGAATTAAACTTATTAGCGGAAGAATTCAAAAGATATAAAGATCGTTGGGACAAGCTTTCTCGTTCAATTGATACTGTAAGTCGAGATATTAAAGACATTCATACAACAACGAATAAAATCACCAAGAGATTTGAATCTATCAATCGTGTTGAGATGGATGATCAAACGATGGAAAAGATAGGTGATGCGAGTGAATGAAACGAAACAAGCACCTGAATTTCGTGAACAATCTAGAAAAAAAGCATTATTAGAATTACAATCATATAAAAAAGAATTATTACAACAATTTGAACAATTAGAACAGTTAAAACCAGAAGAGAATGGTTCTAGTGAAAAAGGAAAAACAAAGAAATTAGGAACACATCCTGGAACTGGTAATTTTTGTACAAGTGAGTCAACAGAAGAGCCAGAATTTGATGATACATGGATGAATCGCGGTGGATTTATTAATCAATTCTTAATGGTTATCATTGTGTTCTGCTTTGCATTTACTATATACATGGTCAGTGCAATGTTATTATTATGATGGAATTTTCCATCTTTTTTTTGCAGGTAAAAGTAAATTTTCTCAGTATATTATTAATATGAGATGGTTACAAGAATTAGAAGATTTATTTCAAATAAAAATTGATAAAGAACAATATCAAGTAATTACTGATGAACATTTATGTTTACAAGTGATTGCTGGAGCAGGTAGTGGTAAAACATTTACAATATGTTGTAAAGTATATTATTTGGTTTATGTAAAGAAAGTGCCAGCATATAAAATTGTAGTGTTATCTTATACCAATTATGCTTGTTCTGAAATACAGAATTATTTTAAAAAAATGAATTTAAAGATTGAGGTGATGACATTCCATAAGTTTGCTTTAAATATTTTAAAGTTAAATCATGTTTCTTATCATATTGAGACTGATGTAAAACGCATTATAGCGCCTTTTATAGAGGAGTTACGAACGAATGATAGAAATTACTATGAAGATCTAATATTGTCGTATAGGGCGACAAATTACCTGAAAAAACGACTGTTGAAATACTGTTATCACATTCTTTGGAAAATAAAAAAAGAAGATATTCCCAATTGGTTAGAATCTTCTATTTTACACGATTTACAAAATACTGATCATTCCACATTAACGGTAAAATTAGAACAATATAAACAAAATAACCATATTTTATTCTTTTCTGATATGGTATCAACTGCATTCGATTTATTAACAAAAAAAGATGCGATACTAAAAGATTATTCTTATCTATTTATCGATGAATTTCAAGATATTTCTAAAGAACGTTTTGAATTTATTTATCAATTTCATCAGTTAACAAACTGCCATATCATTGTTGTCGGTGATGATTATCAAAGTATATATCAATTTGCTGATTCCGATGTATATTATTTTGTCCATTTTCTAGATTACTATGAACATAGTCATCAAATCTTTTTAAATCATACTTATCGTAATAGCCAAGAACTTTTGGAATATGCGAAACAAGTAATATTGAGAAATCAGAATCAAATTCATAAAGTTTTATATTCAGATAAGCATTTAACAATGCCGATTCAAAGTTATTATTATTCTGATAATCGTTCTTATGTTAGGTCTTTAGTACAAATTTTAAAGTTAATTTTTGAAGAAAAACAAGCAAAAAAAGTTTTAATCTTATCAAGATATCAATTTGATTTAGAGATTGTAAAAGAGAAACAAGTCAATCGATTGTTAAGAAAATGTCCATCAGAGATAAAGATTGATATGTTAACCATTCATAAAGCAAAAGGATTAGGATATGATGTCGTTATTTTTTTGAATTTAAGACAAGGTAAATACGGTTTTCCAAGTACAGAAATGGAAATTGATTTAGAAGAAGAAAGAAGACTTTTTTATGTCGCATTGACGAGAACGAAAAGTTACGTATATTTATTAATTCCAAAGAAAAATCCCTCTATTTTTGTAGAGGAACTTCTTACTTTGAAGTAGTATTGGTATAGATTTTACGATATACTACTTTTCCATTTTTCTTTAAAAATTCACGGTTTAAATAATCATAATAACTTCCTGGAGTTAATAAACCATTAAACTCTAAGATATGTAACCCAACTCCATTTAAAATATTTTCCACTAAACCAGTACAGTTTGTTTTTAAAACAAAGAATTTTTTCCATTTCCCTTTTGTCACTTTTTTAAACTTACCATTGGCTAATTTATATATTTCACTAGACATATCATGGTATTCCCCTTTAGGAAATTTTCCCATTTCTGACAATTGTAAATCAGGGTAGTAATCTTCGACATTAGTTGTAATTAATTTATGAATTCTCTTTTTCACAATTTCTTTTTCTTTTTTAGTAAGTGCGATACCAAAAACTACTAAATATCTTTTTTTATTTTGTAGAGCATATTGAATATATGTATCACGATCAGCAATACAAATGACCCCGTCTCCAATCGCATCGAATAGTTTTCTAGAATGCATATCATAATTCCCGTAGGAATATGTTTTCCCCTCAAAAGAGACTTCAATATGTCCAAATGAAGCAGAACCTGAATTGGCTAAATGAATAATCACTTCAATATCTGCCTTTTTAGAATTCTTCTTCTTTGCTTCAATCATCGTTTCATCTGGTTCTTTTTCTAAAATTTCATTGATTAATGTAATTAGTTTACGAGGAATAAAAGCTGCAATTAAAATAGGAAGTGAGATACGAACTTTATTTTTTAAACGATCAGGAATTATTTCTGATATAAAACTATTTAATTGTGAAATACCATATAACCCAAAATAAATACCGATAATTAACATAACATATGGATATTTGGCAGTAGGGTGTAACATCAAGAACAAGGCTAATGTGAATTTTGTCAAAAAGGCAACTAAGACAAGAAGACGACCACGGATATGATTCTTCTTGTATAAAGCGTAGTTAATTGCTTCAATCATCGCATGAACGAGTAAATAAAATCCTAAAATAATTGATAAACTACCTTGAAAGAAGGTGGGATGCCAATAAATAAACAGGGCGAAACCAATATCTAAAAAAGCACGTACTAACATATTTATTTTTTGTTTTTTAGTAAGTACTTGAATACATTGTAAAACCGCATCTAATAATATTCCTAAGCACAATAAATATAAAAGCATATTTACTGTAAAACCAGTGTGAAAAACACATAAAAAACTGCCTATTAAAAAGAGAATTGCCGAAATAAAATAAGTTGTTGAATTGATTGTTTTCTTTAACATAACTCGCCACCTCCTTTTTAATAAGTTATATTATACTATAAAATGATAAAGAAAAATAGCTAACTACTTGAAAAAGCAAATAAAATTTTATATAATGTTATATATAATAAAGGAGGATAAAAATGGGGAAGGTAAATATAAAATTAAATGGAATGGATACAGTGGTAGACGCAATCCGTTATTTTAAAGATCAAGGAACAGAATTTTTTATCTATACATTAGGTGAATTAGATAATCAAGCTTATCAAATTTCATATGTTACAAAAGTAGAAGCAGGAAAGGGACAACTTTTAAACAATGAAGAGTGGGGAAAAATTAAAGAATTGATTAAACAAATTGTACGTGAAAGTAAATTAGCACAAGATACAATTGAAGATAAAAGTTTTCAAGAAGTAGAGGGTTTAGATGTATTGTATACAAAACCATTTAAATTACCTATGAGTTCTACTAATTTATTACGCGTTCAAAATATCCCTGAAGAAAAGATTGAGGTAGAATTAGAAAATGATATTGACCCAGTCCTTCCAAATGAATATACTTTTGATGCAACAAAAGAAGTAGAAGAAAAAGAAGAAGCTTTAGAACTACCAGAATTAGAACCATCAAAAATGATTCAATTCGATGAATTTGAGGTAGAAACTCCAAATCATGATGAGTTTGAAGATAAATTAGATATCAATCAATTTGAAGAAATGACTTTATCAGATTTACCTGAAACAGATCCACTTATGGAAGTAGAAGAGATGCCTCAAGTAGAGGAAGTACAAAATGAAGAACCAGTACTTGAAACTCCAAATGTTGTAGAAACACCACAAAAGGATCAAACAATTATGAATTTAGAGAATATGAAAACAGATATTACAAAAGATACAATGACAAATCCTGTTGTATCTAAAGAATTATCAGATCCTACTTTTACACCAATGGATCCATTTAAAGGTAATCATGAAAAATCACAAGGTTTTATCCGTGGTATCTATAATAGTTTATTCGATAAAGAAGAAAGTCATAAGTCAGAAGAGTTAAAACCAATTGATTTAGATGCTTATGAAGAACCAAAACAAGTAGAAGAAAAACCCTCAGTAGACTATGCACAATTAGAAAATGAAATTTCAGAATTGCGTAAACAAATTGCTGAACTTACAAAAAAGATAGGATAGTAAGATTATAATACCTTTAAAGTTCACACTAAATAAAAAGAACCAAAATATGGTAAA
>ENA-ORMR01001600-ORMR01001600.1-human-gut-metagenome-genome-assembly--contig:-NODE-1600-length-16636-cov-49.660998_pt1 | contig 16636 bp, 20 predicted proteins | sample MGYA00242107_ERZ509003 | MGnify/ENA primary metagenome ERZ509003 (study PRJEB26280, sample SAMEA2338699) | human gut metagenome | biome: human gut; feature: human-associated habitat; material: faeces... | reverse complement strand
TTGAATTTCAATTATTTCAAAGTACTCTTATGATTTTTTAGTGGACACTAATGATTTCCGAAATGTGATTTGAACTCGTCTGTCTTGATTAGCATCGGGTCTCCCTCGACAAAGTAATCATCGAAAGAGGTCTCCACTACGAGATGCTTTAGCCCGCACACACCCCCGAATACAGCAAGTGCGAAAAGCACAAGCGCAAGCCATCGGAAGCGGATGAGCCATTTGGCATAAATGCCGAATTTCCTGTTGATTAGTTCTATTTTCATAATTACTATATTGGTTTATTCAATTCATCAATAATGAACAATGTTCCAAATCGTTCAAAAAAAGAGGAGAGAATCTCTTGTCTGAAATTCTCTCCTTGACATTATAATGTATAGGAAACTCCATTATATCTGCAATATATGCTTCCATCCGTTTATCTCAAATTTAATATATTCTTTTATAACACGTTCCATTTCGGCTCCTGTAACGCGGTGCATCAAGATCTCTTCAAACATCGTGAACATCCACACTGTATGCAGATGTATCATAAAATCACTGACATCGGTATTCATCTCAGGGTGCCTGAGCTTGTTATTTGCGAACCATGATTTTACTTGCACGGTTGCCCTGTCGGTAAACTCCACTTTGAAGTTTTCGAGAGATGAGCCTTGTGCCTTGAAAAGAAGGATTTTCAGGAGCGTCCTGTTTCCCTTCAAAATTGTCATATAATCCGATACGGCAGAAACCAGATAGTTTTCCTGCGTCATTGATATGGCATCCTGCCCGTATTCTCCATGATGTTTGTCAAACATTGCATAACAGGCTGAAACAACCGGCGCAAGCACGGCACGGAAAAGATCATCCTTGCCGGGATAATAGTTATACAGATTGCCAACGCCGACACCCACCTTTGATGCTATATCTCGCATGGAAGCCTTCGCAAATCCTTGACTGTTGAACTCCTGCCGAGCCACATCGAGAATACGTCGTTTTATGTCGTCTTTAAGAACCTGCATTAATAAACATTGTTCTGTTATCGCTTGCAAAATTACTACTTTCCAATGGATTACGCAATACCTAATTATAGTGAACGCCCGATTTACGGCTGCAAACCAATCACATAAACCTCAAACAATGAACAAACAAAAACGACGTTCATTATTAACGCATACACATTTACTAACAATCGGGTAAGTGCCTAACCCAATACAACATCAAGCACCATCATCAATGCAAATCCTATCGCAAAACCGATTGTGCCGAGGTTGGAGTGTTCTCCCTGCGCCGTTTCAGGTATAAGTTCCTCCACAACCACATACATCATAGCCCCTGCGCCAAAGGCAAGCAGATAAGGGAATACAGGCAATACCAATGATGCAATCCAGATTGTAATAATTGAGGCGACAGGCTCAACCAACCCGCTCAAAGCCCCGATTGCGAATGACTTTCTCCGGCTGTTGCCGAGTTCACGCATCGGCATGGATACAATGGCACCCTCCGGGAAATTCTGAATAGCTATGCCGATTGCCAATGCCAGTGCGCCCGACATTGACATTATCGCGCTTTCATCAATAGCCCCTGCAAGAGATATGCCTACGGCAATTCCTTCCGGTATATTATGGATTGTCACTGCAAGAGCGAGTTTTGAAGTCTTTGACAATCGGCTGCGCGGACCTTCCGGCACATTGCTGTCAATGTGCTGGTGGGGAGTGAAGTGGTCGAGGCAAAGCAGAAAAAATATTCCGAGGAAGAATCCTACTGTCGCGGGAAGCACTCTCGCAGCCCCGGACGAGGCGCAAAACTCCATCGACGGTATCAGCAGCGACCATACCGAAGCCGCCACCATGACACCGGCAGCAAACCCCATCAGAGCCTTCCTTACCGTCTGCGGCATTTCCTTTTTCTGAAAGAACACACAGGCAGCACCGATGACTGTTCCGGCAAAAGGTATCCAAAGTATAGTGAGTATTTGGGAATAATCCATAGGCATAAATCGAATTATCAGGTATCAACAGCTGTAAATCGCCATTTCATTAAAAACATCATAATTACAACAATGTTGAGTATAGTGAAAAAGCGGAATCCGGCAATAAAATTCCGAACTCCGCATTTTTGGCTTACATATGAGGTTAAACTGTTATCCTATCACAATTCAGGTGAGATTTCAGCTACCCATTCAGCGATACGGGTATCGGTTTTGTCGCTTTCGTTATCTTCGTCAAGAGCAAGACCTACGAACTTTCCGTCAACAATCGACCGGGATTCATCAAAAGTATATCCGTCGGTTGATACTGCTCCGACAATGTTAGCACCGGCCGATTTTGCGGCATCGTATAATTCTGACATAGCGTCGCAGAAAGTGGTGCTGAATCCGCATGAGTCCCCGCAGCCGAAGATAGCCACGGTGTTACCCGCAAGATTGGAGGACTTGATGATATCGACCGCGCCATACCACTCATCCTGTAAATCTCCGCTTCCCCATGTGGAGCTGCCGAGTATAAAGTTGTCATACTGTGCCAGTTTGGAAGCATCCAGTTCCGAGGCACTGAAAACATTGACGGAATCAATCCCCAATGCGGAAGCTATCTTTGCCGCAATGCCTTCGCAGTTGCCGGAAGTAGATCCATAGAATATTGCTGTTGGTCTCATTGTTTATATCTTTTATTACGGTGCAAAGTTACATAGGATTATACAATGCTGAAATACCTAAAAATAGGGAATTCTCGCCTCCACTTTCTTAGGCGATATACCTTCGTTTCTCCTCCCGGCTATAAACGCTGTTGCCGGGGACGCTATGCTTTATGTCATTAGTTATGAGATGATATCTGAACTACATAGTCGTGGATTTGAGAACCCCGTCACATACGCACTTGTCGCATCTATAATGTGTATCCAGTACATTCAGAAGCTAATATGAACATAAATCACCTGTTGTTTAGCCTAAAAAATTGCCCCGCACTAAAAACATAGTTTGAAGTACGGGACACTAACACAAGCTAACATCAGGAAAATTGCAATCGTCTGTCTCGTTTCATAGTTTTGGACCGGAGGTACGTTATCGGTTTACCGCTTTGCCTCGGCAAATAAAGCCTTCGGTTGGAGTGGCACCGCAACCGCCGATAATCATGCGGGAGCTTAACGGTTCTCGCGGGTGCTGACGATAGCCGGGACTTGCAGGGTCTGCCACCATAGACTCCTTTGAGTCGGAAGTTTGGGATAAGTTGTCATAGCCTTTTCTCAATTATGGATTTATACCGTTCAAAATGGTCTGCCAACACATTGTTGACGTAGGATTTGATTGTGCAAGGAGAATCGCCCTCATAAGAGATTATACGCTTAATCTTCCGAATGAAGTCAGGACTGACCTCAACCATCATAAATCGTTCACGAGGACGCAGATATGCTTTATCAAGGACAAATTTTTCCCTGTAATCTTCAATTGCGTCATTTGATGCGGCAGGAGTATCCGGGATAGCATCGGATTGTTCTTTTCCAAAATCAGTTGTAGATTCAGAATCGGATTTTTTATCAGCCGATTCACGCTTAAATGTAGAGAGCGCGGAAGGCTCTTCGCGGAAAGACCTTATAAATTCATCGGGATCGATTTCCGACTCATACTTCTTTGCCATAGAGTTGGTTGATTAATAATGAATATGACATAGCGTTAGCCGTCAGCGTATCTTCTGATACGGATATACCGGGCTTCTATCGGCATAAAGCAGTGCCGGCATGAACTATGCGGAATGGATTACAGCTATCTCCGTCGCGCAATGCGGCCTTCCTCCGCTGTCGGGAGGGTATCGGCTAAATATGCCTGAATGGGTTGGTTTCGTCAATCATGTTCGGTTCCTGTTTGGATGTGGAATTTAGCAGTGTTGGTTTTCTATCGTCCATAGCTATCAAGCCTTGAAGCCATGAAGCTATGAATTATAGATAAATAGATTCATCAATAAAACAACCTATTATATCGCAAAGAAATATATTTATAGGAATAACTTGTTATCGTTCATTAAATAGTTCCATTTCCATATCTATAAGTTGAACTATAAGGAAGGAAACAATCATATCCTTAAATAAAAGTCCTTTACAATAAAAAAGATGATATCTTGACAGATTGAAAATCTTACTTGCAGTTCAATGGATAGTTCTATAATCTAATCTGTAAGTTGAACTCCTTGAAGGCAGGTTTAACCGTCAATCTCTACATAAAGATACAAATAAAATCCCATATAGTTTTATAGACTCATAGCCCGATAATCGCCGCTTATTCGCTATTGTCCGGCTATGTCCGGTTATGTCCAAGTATGTCCCGAAAACGGAGCTGAATTTTTAACATTCTGGCATCAAAGTTTTTTCGCGCGCTATCTTTCAGAGCCTTGAAATCAGGCGTGAAGCGCAGAAATTTTTTTCTCGCCGTTTGGATTTATCGGCACATATCTGTAACTTTATATAAGCACCGAGGGGATTCAACGCCCTCCGTAGGCATGAAACAGGCAGGAGTACAGCTTTCGTATACTCCCTAAAGGCAAACTGGGCAGCCATTAAGGATTCAACCACCTGTTTCATAATATGAAGGATGTACACGCGTACATAGCAAGGTGTCTTTTGGGAAACCCAAAAGGTTTCGGGGAACCGAGAGTTCCACCTCAACAACCTTGCTATGTGGAGGCTGTCCTCCGAAGTCGGACATCCCATGTTTAATCCTGCGGCTGGCAGAGGCTCCGCGATGCACCACCACTTAAATCCACATTTTTATGATAAATCAATTCTGTAAGGGCGGACGACCGCCGGTTGCCAACAAGTGCAGCCACCATGTCAAAGTCAGCTTTGACGACCTCGAATGGGATGAACTTTCCCGTATGATGGATAAAGCCAACGCCACCGTGAAGGCTACATTCATCAAGCAACTCATCTTCGGCAAGCCTTTCAAGGTGCTCGCCACTGACAAATCGCTCGCCCTCTACTGTGCCAAACTGTCGGAATTTTTCTGCCAGTACCGCACAATCGGGGTAAACTACAATCTCGTTGTGAAGGAACTCCGCGCCAATTTCACCGAAAAGAAAGCAATGGCACATCTCTACAAATTGGAGAAAGCCACTCTCGAAATGATTGCCGTGATGACCGATGTCATGACTCTCACGAAAAAATTCGATGAGGAATGGTCGCAAAAATCTCGATAGGCTCGTCGCTCTACGGCGCGCTGGCATACAATTCCGAGAAGATAAACCGAGAGGAAGGAAGACTTTTGGGTGCCAATAAAATAATTCTTCCCGCCGACGGGCAAATCGGCATCGGACGTATCGCCGAAAATTTCAACGCCTTTATGCCTAAGACCGGCAAGACCAAGAAACCGGTTCTACATATTTCGCTCAATCCGCATCCCGACGACAAACTGACCGATCAGGATTTTGAAATCCTTGCCCGTGAGTATCTGGAGAAACTCGGCTTCGGCAAGCAGCCTTTTATAATCTATAAGCACATGGACATCGACCGCCACCATATCCATATAGTGACCGTCAATGTCAACGAGCAGGGCAAGCGGCTCAATCAGGATTTTCTATACCGCCGCAGCAAGAGAATCACCACCGAACTGGAGGTGAAATACAATCTCCATAAGGCACAGCGCGAGAAAATCACTCCCGATATGCCGATTAAGAAAGTTGACCCCAATGGCGACATCAAGCGGCAGATTGCCAACGCCGTCAAAATGGTTGGTATGCGCTATAAATTCCAGACCATCGGGGAATATAACGCCATTCTCTCACTATATAATGTGAGGTGTGAACCGACTGATGGCAGAGTGAACGGGCGCGAGTATCACGGTCTTGTGTATTTCGCCACCGACGACAACGGTAAGACTATCGCAACGCCTTTCAAGGCATCACGCCTCGGCAAATTTGCGAGTCGCACCGCTATTGACGGGAGGTTTGAGCGGGCTAAGGAAAAGATTGATGTTGCACCGACCAAGCGCAAAGTCGCCGATGTGATTGCTCACTCTACTGATAAGGCTGATTTCATCTCCAAGCTGAAACAGCGTAACATTGATGTGGTTCTCCGTTATACGGAGGAAGGACGCATATATGGTGTTACTTTCATCGACCACAACGCCATGACGGTATTAAACGGTTCCCGGTTAGGCAAGGAGTTTTCTGCAAACGCCATCAACGAGCGGTTCAACAATCCGGCAAACGCACCTATAAATTCTCCTGATGTTGTTGCGCCTATTGTGGTTCCGCCGATAGAGCCGACATATGAGGATAGCCATTCCGACACTACGCAAGAGCCTGAGGATAATCAACAGTCACAATCCACATCAGGGCAACAACAATCCACCGTTACCCAATCCGTTTCCAATTACGGTGATTACGACCTGCCAATTCCGGGGCTTGACCTGTTCCAGCAGGGGCAGTCGTTCAACCCCGACGAGGAAGAGTTCCGTCGGCGTATGCAGCGCAAAAAGAAACGAGGTCCACGCCATCGGTTTTGACTGATTTCCCGTGCAATGGCATGAAAATACAGAAATAAATCGCTAACTTTGCCACTGAATCGCAGTCATAAATTTTTGATTGTGGATTTAGTGGTGAGTCGGCGGGAGGGATACCCGCCGACTTTTTCAAATCTTATCCCACAGACCACCACTATATAATCCACTTAACCCCACAAATTTATGGACACAATTGAAGTCGAGCGAGAAGTATTCGACGCACTGATTGAACGTGTCGATTTTCTCCACAAGACAGTCAAGGCGTTGTATGATCATTTACGCGACAAGAAACTCTCGGACTGGCTAAACACCAAGCAGACCTGCGATTATCTCCACATATCCGAGCGAAAGCTGCGCACTATGAAAGAGCGAGGCAAAATCGGATTCTCTCATCTCGGCAGACTATCGCAGTTCAAGGGCGGCGACATCGTTAAGCTCATCGTCAAAGAGGAAGGGTCGAGGCAATGAAAGAAACAGTTACCGCCAACGACCCGCGCATAATACGTCTGACAGCCCAAGCCGACGACATTACCGATATGTGCCAACGGCTGAGAGATGAATACCATCCCTTACTCAACGGCAAGCGGTTCATTACCGATGCCATGCTTTCGGAACTGTTAGGTGTATGCCGTCGCACCACGCAGGACTATCGTGACCGGGGTATCATCCCATATTACCGTCTCGACGGCAAAATCCTCTACGCCGAGGAAGACATTGAAGCCTTCCTGCAATCCAACTACCGCCCGAAATTCGACTGACACAAATGCCTAAAAATGACAACGGCAACCGAAGCTCATGCCCGGTTGCCGTCGTCATTTTGTTTTTCGCAACCTTATGCGTCAGTTCATCAACACGCAGTCGAATTTCTGGCGCATTGTCGCCATATCCTCATACACTGTCTTGTCCTGTGTCTTGGCGTATATCTGCGTCGTGCGGATGTCTGAGTGGCCGAGCATTTTTGAAATGCTCTCGATCGGCACATGGTTGCTCAACGACAGTGAGGCAAATGTATGGCGCGCGAGGTGGGTCGTGAGATGTTTCTCAATTCTGGCAAGGTCGGCTATCTCTTTGAGGTAGGCGTTCATCTTTTGGTTGGTAATTACAGGAAGCACCACATCTTTTTGAATGACGACCGGATTTGTCGCATACTTCTCGGCAATATGCCGAGGCACGGCAAGCATTGGGATAATGCTCATCTCCCCGGTTTTCTCGCGGGCCTTGCGTATCCACGTATTGCCTTCGGTATCGGTTGTGATATTTGACCGCTGGAGCGATTTGATGTCGCAGAACGCCAGCCCCGTGAAGCAACAGAACACGAAGGTGTCACGCACGATTTCAAGCCGTGGGATATCTTTGAGGTCAAGTTCCATGACCGCTTTCAATTCAGGTTCGGTGAGGAATTGACGCTCAGTGTGGGTTCGCTGGTATTTCTTGCCGATGAAAGGGTCGTGGGTTATCCATTTGTGGGCGAGAGCGTACTGCATGACATTCTTCACGCAACGCACATAGCGGACAGCGGCATTGTTGGCACACCCTTTTCTCATGCGCAAAAAATGCTCGAAGTCGTCTATTGTGCCGGAGGTGACATCACGAATGGGAATGTCCTCCACGTTCTGCGTCAGGTTGAGGAATTCCACGAGGTAATCAACACAACGCTCCCAGCGCTGGTATGTGGCTTTTACGATGTCGCCACGGTCAAGTTCTTCCTTGCGCTTGACATTTGTTTCACGGAACACATCACACAGCATCTTCGGCTTCTCCACCGTGCCGAGAAAGTGATCACGCAAGATTTTGGGGTTCACCATCTTTCCCTCACGCACAAGCATATTGTGGATTTCGAGGAAACGGGCTTTGACAACCTCGATGTATTTGTTCAGTTCGAGGTCACGGCGTGAGCGCCCTTTCGACATGGCGCGCTTCTGGTCCCAGTTCTCCGGGGCGACGCTGCGGCCGAGGTTCATTTCCGAGATTTGACCGCTTACGGTAATGCGGACAAAAATCGGATACTCTCCGTTGCGGAGGGCACGCGCCTTCCTTGCGATGAACGAGAGAGTGAAATACGAATCATGTAACATAATTTGAAATTGTGGTTTAATGGTTACATAAATATAATCATTTTCGCCCAATTTCACAATAGGCAAGAACCCCAAAATCAGTGCTGTATGGCAAATTCAGTGAACAGCTCCGTGAACAGGAACCAGTGTTCATAAATCTGTTCACGGTTATTTTTAGTCAACTTCATCATATTTCATCGTTCTGCTACCTTGTTCACGAAGGCGGCTTTCCAGATTCCTGCGATATCGGCGTAAAAGAGTTAAAAACGCAGCAAAATCAGACATCATATAGTTAAATTTCTAAATTGATGTTAAAATTCAGCTAAAATCAACTCAAAATGCCCGAAAAGTGGGGTTTTGAACCTTTCGGAGCGTATGTCGGCCCTACTTTCAGGTTGACAAATCGCAGAAAAATACAGAAGATTAAGAAGTTACGATTGGAAGGGCTGCCATCGTGAACAAATTGTTCACGATTTAGGCTGTTCACGAATTGCACACCTCTTAACCCTACAATATACTTTATTCTGCCGGATAGGGACATTACAAAAATCGCTGAAACTGTCTTAGTTTCAGCGATTTGCTTGATTTTGCCGTTTGGCTTTGTGACCCCGGAGAGGCTCGAACTCTCGACCCACTGATTAAGAGTCAGTTGCTCTACCAACTGAGCTACGGAGTCATTTGCAACCGGTGTTTCTCTCAATTGCGGTGCAAAGTTAAGCAGTATTTTTGGAGTGTGCAAATTTTTTTGCCTCTTTTTTTGCTAAAAAAGTTTTTTTGCCGTTTTTGACATTTTTATTTGCACATTCCAAAAAATGTATCTAACTTTGCACTCGCAAAAGGGCGGGATAGCTCAGCTGGTTAGAGCGTCGGATTCATAACCCGGAGGTCACGAGTTCAATTCTCGTTCCCGCCACCAAGAGTATACCAATCATGCACAGCGAGCCGCGCAGAAATGCAGCGGCTTTTTTTTACGTATGACCGCAAAAAAAGAACAATTAAATTTGCGCATCGACAGGATTCAGATTCTTGCCATGGGCTGGATTCATCTTGTGCTTGTCGATCCCGCCGGGGGCAACGTGCCTCTTTGCGAGCCGGGTCAATTTGTCGAAGTTGCAGTTGACCGCGCGCCCGTACTGCTCAATCGTCCGTTCTCAGTCTACAACAGCACCGACAAGGCTCTCGAACTTCTCGTGGCGCCAATCGGCCGTGCCAGCGCCGCACTGGGAGAGTACGCCGAAGGCGACACTCTCCGCGTGATAATGCCGCTGGGCCATGGCTTCTCGGCAGCGCCGGCCGGCTGCCGTGTTCTGTTGGTGGGCGGTGGCGTAGGCATCGCGCCTCTGTTTTATCAAATGTTGCGTCTCAAAGCCGCGGGCGCGGTTCCGACCGTAATATTCGGCGCACGGACAGCTCCCGACCGCTGGCTGTCCGAACGGTTCGAGGCCGAGTGTACATTCCACATCTGCACCGATGACGGCTCGTATGGCTTCCACGGCCTGGTAACACAACATCCGGCATTCGCGCCTGCCGACTACGATCTGATACAGATATGTGGTCCCAAGCCTATGATGAAGGCATGTGCTACGGCGGCAAAAGGCGCCGGCGTCGACACCGAACTGTCGCTCGAAAACCACATGGCATGCGGACTCGGAGCATGCCTCTGCTGCGTGGAGGACACTGTCGAAGGCAATGTCTGCGTATGTAAAAATGGTCCGGTATTCAACTTAAACGCACTCAAATGGTGAATTTAGCAGTAAACCTCGGTTCTATCCGACTCAAAAACCCGGTGCTCACTGCTTCGGGTACATTCGGCTACGGTCTGGAGTATGCCGATTTCATGAATCTCGAACGTCTCGGCGGTTTTATTGTGAAAGGCACCACCCTCGAACCCCGTCAGGGCAATCCATATCCCCGCATGGCCGAGACCCCCTCGGGCATGCTCAATGCCGTGGGCCTGCAGAATAAAGGCGTAGAGCATTTCGCTACAAACATATACCCCGAATTAGCAGGACTCGACACCGAAGTGATGGTAAACGTATCCGGCGCATCGGTCGAGCAGTATGTCGCTACGGCCGAACGACTGGCATCGCTGCCCGGCATCCACGCCATAGAGCTCAATATTTCCTGCCCTAATGTGAAGCAGGGCGGCATGGCATTCGGCACTACGACCGACGGTGCCGCTGCTGTGGTGAGCGCCGTGCGCAAGGCGTGGCCGCGGCATCTCATGGTAAAACTCTCGCCGAACGTCACCTCGATCGCCGACATCGCCCGCGCCGTCGAAAGCGCGGGAGCCGACAGCGTCTCACTCATCAACACACTGCTGGGTATGGCTGTCGACGTAGAGCATCGCAGACCGGTGCTGTCGACAATCACCGGAGGTCTGTCGGGACCGGCAGTTCGCCCGGTGGCTGTACGCATGGTATGGCAGGTAGCCAAAGCGGTATCGATACCTGTGGTGGGCCTCGGCGGCATCACCGATGCGCGCGACGCCCTCGAGTTTATTATGGCCGGAGCGACAGCTGTGCAGATTGGCACCGCCAACTTCCTCGATCCCGCCACTTGCGTGAAGGTGATCGACGGCATCGAAGAATATTGCACCCGTCACGGCATCGGCGATATTGCCGAAATCCGAGGAATCATCTGATTTTACCCAGGCCGAGCCATTGGCGGCCCTTGCCGTCGGTAGCACGGCCATATGCCACCGCGTGATGCGGACAGGCATGATAACAGCGAAGACACATGGCGCATCGGCTGCCCCACCGGGGTGTCGGTGCGCCATCGTTTTTATCCATCGTTATATTTTCCATGGGGCATAGCCGCGCACATGTGCCGCAGCTGGTGCATGCTCCGGTGGCGTGGAACGGACGCGGCGACATCTCGTGCCGCACGAACCACGGATATATAATCCTGGTTTTGATCCAGGCGAACGATCCGCGGTGCAGCATGTCGCTTCCTCCATGCATCATTGAGTCGGCAATCTCATCGAGGCGCCCAGCGGCGGCATCGAGCTTCCGGCGCACCGTTTCCGGCGAGTCCACATCGAAGCCTTTCATGCACACATAGGTATTTGGCATTATCACCGAATATGCCGCCACGGCCCGGAAACCCCGCCGGGCCATCAGACCGCGCCACTGGCGGTCGGCGAGGCCCATGTCGTCGCCACAGGTGGTAAGCATGAAATGACGGGCTCCGGCTAAAGCAACCCGGGCCCGAAATTTTTTGATAAACTCGACGACCACAGGCGGTAGTCCCCACGAATACGTAGGGAATGCCCATATCACATCCTCGCCGCTATCGTCCGTGTCGACGAAGACCGATTCCGGTTCGAGCAGGCGTTCGCCCTCGAGCCGGAAAATACGCGTCGTAAGCTTCTCGGCTACCCTCTCGGCGGCAAACAGAGTATTGCCTGTACCGGAAAAGCATATTATCATCGCTTTACAGCCTTGATGGTAACCTGTGTCGCGCCGAAGCCATATTCCCGAAACGAAGCATCCTGTACGTCGTGTCCCTTGTAACGATGAGTCAGCTCTTTCATTATAGCCTGTCGGAGCACGCCCTCGCCTTTGCCGTGAATAAACACTATTTTCTGACCCACATGCTTCAGATTCTCATCCATCACACGGCAGAAACGGTCGATCTGCAGATTGAGCATATCGGCCGGCGACAAGCCTGCGGTCGTATCCACAAGTTCATCGATATGAAGATCCACTTCAATGACATCGCGATGCTCCGGAGCCTTTTTATGCTGCTGTTTCGGCGTGGCTACAGGATCCTTGCGCGAAGCCACCATTGCAGCCACATCTTCGCGTGCGAGACTGGCAGCCTCGGCCGATTTATCGTTTGCCACGATGTCGAAAGCGATCACGGGCACGTCGAAATACGGATTAGCCCTGAAACAATGAAGCTTGGCAAACTTGGTCGTATCCACTTTCAGCTCCACAGAGCACGGCATCTTGGCCTCATAGCCCTTACCGCGCTTGAATGCCACATACTGCACCATGATACGGTCCATCGCAGGAAGATCCTCGCGAACGAATTCGCCTATAAACTCCTGTATATTCGGCTCTATCATCCCGTCGTAGCGGAGTGTCCATTCAGCCGATTCCGTGCCGCGTGTGGCCACGCTCACATACAGATAGTAGTTGGAATCGTTCACTATATAGGCATCGAAAGTAGCCTGCGAAATGGTCTTGAGGTCCGAAGCCTCGAAACCAAGCACCACGTTCATGGTATCGCCGCCCTTAGTCTCCACCACCGGGAGCGCAGTCGGGGCCGGCACATCCTCTTTCACCGGAGCTGCCTTGGCTGGCGACTTGGGCGGGTTCACCGGATTGTTGAGCTTGCTCACGGCTCCTACTACCACGCATTCGCGGGCAAGCACGGGGGTTTCGAATCCGTCTTCATCCACATATGCCACATCGCCCGTTATCCGCACTACCCTGCCGCCGCCGACAGCATTGAGATAGCGCACTGTATCTCCTATCTTTATCTGCATTTCTGTCTGTATTTTTCCTGACACAAAGATACTCAATTTTATTTGCAGATTTAGAAATTATTGCCTAAATTTGCACCTCGAAAAGCGTTGAAATAATTTGAAAATCACATAAGGCAATGAAAAGAACATTCCAACCCTCTAACCGTAAAAGAGTTAACAAGCACGGCTTCCGCGAAAGAATGGCCACAGCCAACGGCCGTAAAGTACTCGCTCGCCGCCGCGCCAAAGGCCGTCTCCATCTCACCGTGTCCGACCACCTCGGCGGAAAGTAATGGATTTTTTGCCTTTACGCACCCTACAGCCGGCTCCGCTATCGGGTCGGCTTTATTTTTAGCCTGATCGAAATAATTAATATTTGTTAAAACCATTCACAGAACTTGCACATCCGCATTTTTCGTCTTAACTTTGCAGTGCAAAAAGCAAATGGCGATTTAGTGTAGTGGCCTAGCACGCCACCCTCTCACGGTGGAGACCAGGGTTCGATTCCCTGATTCGCTACAAGAAGGCAACCTCAAAAGGTTGCCTTTTTTGCACCCATATCATTCCTCTCTCAATCTATAAATCGAACTCTCCAGATGCTCAGAAAGATAATACACATCGACATGGACGCCTTCTACGCATCGGTAGAACAGCGCGACAATCCCGGGCTGAAAGGAAAACCGATAGCCGTCGGGCAAGCCGACGGACGCGGAGTTGTGGCCGCGGCGAGCTACGAAGCCCGCAGATATGGTGTCCGTTCGGCCATGTCTTCGTCTAAAGCACGTCGCATGTGTCCCGGCCTGATTTTCGTCGACTGCCGCTTCGACGTATACAAAGCCGTTTCGGCCCAGATCCACACTATTTTCCACCGGTATACCGACATCATCGAACCGATATCGCTCGACGAGGCATTCCTCGATGTGACCGACAATTTCACCGGCCACACTCTCGCCGTCGACATCGCCCGCGAAATAAAACAGAAGATACGCGCCGAGCTCGGACTCATAGCATCTGCCGGTGTTTCCTACAATAAATTTCTCGCCAAAATCGCATCCGACTACCGCAAGCCCGACGGACTGTGCGTAATTGCGCCTCAGCACGCCGCCGATTTCATAGCCCGCATGCCGGTCGAGAGCTTCTGGGGTGTGGGGCCTGTCACAGCAGCCAAAATGCATGCGCTGGGCATATACACCGGTGCCGATCTTCGTAATTTCTCACAGCCCGAACTGCGCCTACATTTCGGTAAGGCCGGACCGCTCTTCTACAATTTTGCCCGCGGCATCGACGAGCGGCCTGTCGAGCCATACCGCATACGCAAATCCGTTGGGTGCGAAAGAACTCTTCAGAGCGATATCTCATCCGAAAACGAAATCATCGAGACTCTCAGTGCCGTAGTCGATGAACTCTCCGAACGACTCGCGCGAAAAGACTTCAAAGGCAATACCCTCACCCTCAAAATACGGTATGCCGATTTCACCAATATATCGCGCAGCGTATCCGATATAGGCGACAACTATACTCCCGAGGCTATAATGCCGCATGCGCTCCACCTCATCGAGAAAGCATCGGTCGACAAACCAATCCGCCTCATCGGTCTCACCGTATCGTCCTCGTCGAAGAGCGATCACACGGTCGATTCCCGTCAACTCCTTCTCGACATATAAAACAGCAGCTCCGGAAGAGAAATCCCGGAGCTGCTGCCCTTATATCAGAATAATTATTTCACATATACCTTACGGCCTCCGCAGATATAAAGCCCCGGAGCCATACCCTCGAAGGCTTCGGCCGGATTAACACCGGCACGCACCTTCACACCGCTGATATTATATACGTCCACCGTTCCGGTTGCGCTTCCGGCAACCACCGCATCGATACCGCTGAGATCCCTGGCCACATTCTCGAAAGCTGACCACGGCGTTTCGCTGTCATAGCCGCTTGCCGACGGCAATATCTTCAGCACGGCATTCTTATAGACCGCCGCATCGAAACAATTGCCCGATCCCTTCGGAGCCGTCAGAGCATACGATTCAACGCTCTTTATAGCCTTGCAGCCATAGAAGACATAGCTGTCCATAGTCGCAAGACCCGATCCAAGACTTACATTCTCAAGAGCCGTGCAGCCATTGAAAGCGCTTGCACCTATCTTGGATATGCCATCGTGCACGGAGACCGACTTCAGTCCGGTGCATCCGTCGAAAGTATTCTTGGCAATCTCTGTTAGCGCAGCGGGCAACGTTATCGTCTCGAACGAGGTGCATTTCCTGAAAGCATAGGCACCGATTTTCGTCACAGATTCGGGAAAATCTATCGAAGCGAGCGACGAACAGGAGGCAAAGGCATAATCCATAAGTTCGGTAGTACCATCTGCCAAAGTAACGTTTTTCAACGACGAGCAGCCCGAGAAAAGCGACTTAGGCACGACGGTGATAGCCTTTGGAAGCACTACATTATCCAGAGCCTTGCAATCCTCGAAGACCAGCTCGCTCATCTCTGTCAGTCCGTCGGGAAGCGTAATGCTTTCAAGAGAACTGCAATCGGAGAATGCCTGTGTCCCTATACTCGTAACGGTCGACGGCAGATCGATGCCTTCAAGACCGCTGCAGTGCATAAACGAGCGATAGCCTACCGATTTCAGCCCGGCAGGGAAGACCACTGTTTTCAAAGCAGTACAGTTGCTAAACATCGATTCGGGAATAGCCTCGACTTTCGCGTTTAGCACCACTTTCTCAAGACTCGAACATCCAGAGAAAATATTTGTACCCAATTCAGTCACACTCTCCGGTATTTCAACCTCCTTCAGGGCTCTGCAACTGTTGAAAACATAATTACCCATTTTTTCAACCGATGCAGGTATTTTTACTTCCGCAAGCACCTGGCACTGGTTGAATGTATATTGCGGCAACTCGGTAATAGCGCATGCCGACATATCGATTTCGGCAAGCTGACGGCAGAATGTAAATGCATAATTGCCAAGAGTCTTCAATGTCGACGGCAAAATAACCTTTGTAACCGAACTTAGATTGAAAGCCTGATATCCTATCGACTCTACTCCCGTCGGTACATCGACTTCCGGCACACTCGCTTTATAGAAGGCATTCTCCCCTATCGACACAATAGTGGCAGGTAGCGACAGCGATGTCATCGTCGACGATGCAAATGCACCATAGCCTACCGCACTTACAGTCCAGGTTTCATCTCCTATTGTTACCGCAGAGGGCACCACAACATCGCCTGTATATCCACCCGTCGGCTTGGAATAATCGTCGGCTGCAGGAATATGGAATGTCACCTCCAATGTCTTATCGGCATCCGAAAGCTTATTATAAGCAATTCCATCCACCTCGACATCAAAAGCCTCAGCAGAAGCCACACCGCACATCGCAGCAAAAGCAAAAAGTAAAGGTTTTCTCATAAGCAGAAAATTTAGTATTAAAACAATGCCGCAAATATAGCATATTTCCGCCAACCATCAAATATTATCAGCAATTTACCACCAAGAAAATCCATCCACAGCCTTTTTGTCACCGCTCCCCGGCTTCAGCCGGGAAAAAGTGCGCAGGGGTGAACGGCCGCTCCGCCGCAGGCACAAAAAAAGAGCCCGGAGGGCCTGTTGGCCTTCCGGGCTCGGATAGGGGGCGG
>ENA-ORMR01001595-ORMR01001595.1-human-gut-metagenome-genome-assembly--contig:-NODE-1595-length-16664-cov-3.059365_pt1 | contig 16664 bp, 10 predicted proteins | sample MGYA00242107_ERZ509003 | MGnify/ENA primary metagenome ERZ509003 (study PRJEB26280, sample SAMEA2338699) | human gut metagenome | biome: human gut; feature: human-associated habitat; material: faeces... | reverse complement strand
GCCGTAGCCGGTGAACGGGCGGCCTGGAACCAATACCAGATGGCGCTCGACGGCGCCCAAATACAGGATAGAGAGAGTGCCCGCTCTTTGGTGAACGCAGCTAAAGGCACGGTCGAAGAGGTTGCAGCCCTCTTGCAGGACGCCCGCTTGACAGCCCCGGAATCCGGCCAGATATCGACAATCTTCCCAAAAAGGGGAGAGCTGGTAGGAGCAGGGATGCCTATCATGAACTTGATCGTGCTTGACGACGTGCATATCGTACTGAATGTCCGTGAAGACCGCCTGCCGTTCTTTCCGATGGGAGGGACGTTTGTTGCCGATATCCCGGCTATTGACAAGAAGAACATCGAATTCAAGATCAATTATGTCAGCCCCTTAGGTAGTTTTGCTACTTGGAAATCGACTAAGCAGACGGGCAGCTACGATCTTCGTACGTTCGAGGTACATGCTCTGCCTGTAAGAAAGGTGGAAGGGCTGCGCCCCGGAATGTCGGTATTGGTTGAATTGACAATGGATAATTGATAATGAACAATTTTAAGAATAGTGTGATGAATTGTCAATTTGTTCGGGTTTTTCGAAGAGAACTTGTACGGATGGTCTCGAGACGTCTCTATTTCGGGGTGTGCGTCGTGCTGCCGCTGTTCTGTATCTTCTTCATGTCCACAATCTTCGGAAACGGACAGATGGAGAACATACCCGTTGGTGTCGTCGATGAAGACAATACCTCCATGTCGAGGGAAGTCGTGCGGACTGTCGAAGCCGTTCCCACTTTCAAGGTTACACACCGCTATGTCGACGAGACGGCAGCCCGGCGTGCTACCCAATCGAAAGAGATATACGGCTACCTCGTGATCCCCACCGGCTTCACGGCTGATGCCATAGCCGGACGGCAGGCGACGCTTGCCTACTACTACCATTATGCTCTTCTGAGCGTAGGCGGTGAGGTGCGCGGCGCTTTCGAAGCCGTCCTCCGTCAACTTTCGATGGCTCCGGTCGTAATGCAAGCCACCGCCTTAGGTATCGGGGAGGAGCGGGTTGCCACCTTTCTGCTCCCCGTCAAGGCGAGCAGTCATCCTCTGTTCAATCCCGATCTGGACTATTCGGTCTACTTGAGCAATCCTTTCTTCTTTATCCTTTTCCAGGTCATTATCCTGCTGACAACGGTCTATGTTATTGGTGGTGAGGTCAAGTTCGGGACAGGGGCGGAGTGGCTCTCAGCAGCAGGCGGCAATATCATGACGGCGGTAGTGGGAAAGCTGTTGCCCTATACCGTTATCTTTAGCCTGATGAGCATATTGGCGAACTACGTCATGTTCGGCCTTATGCACATACCGTTCTCATGTGGTTTCTGGCCGCTCAACCTAACGGCGATCTTGTTTGTCGTCTCGACACAAGCGTTGGCGGTCTTCATCTTTTCCGTTTTTCCCGTGCTTAGTATCATTATCAGTATCGTGTCGATGGTCGGTTCGCTCGGTGCAACACTGTCAGGGGTGACTTTTCCCGTGCCCTCGATGTACGCTCCGGTGCATTATGCCTCCTACTTGTTCCCTGTTCGCCACTTCACTGAGATATACCAGAACTTGCTTTATGGGGATTACGGCTTTGCTTGGACTTGGATGAATTACGTTGCGCTGTTCTGCTTCCTTCTTCCTGCGCTGCTGATGTTGCCTCGTCTGAAGAAAGCGATTGTGAACGAAGAGATGTGGAGGCATCTCGTCTCTTAAAAAAAGAAATATGAATATGAAGGTAATATCTGTTATACACGATGAGTTCAAGACGATTGCCGGCAGCTATGCCATCCTGCTTGTACTGATGGGCGGCATCTTTGTTTACGGCTTGCTCTACAATTATATGTACGCTCCCGACTTGGTCCGTAAAGTTCCGGTTGCCGTTGTCGATCATTCTCATAGCGAACTGAGCCGCCACTATGTCCGCCTGCTTGACGCTACCCCGCAGGTCAATGTCGTGACTACGGCTACCGGTTATCCGGAAGCCCAGGATATGATGAAGTCGGGCAGGGTGGCTGGTATTCTCTATCTGCCGGATGACTTCGAAGATCGTGTTGCCCGTGGTGAAGAGTCTGTTTTCATCATGTACGAGACGACAAGTGCTTTCCTTTACTACCTTGCCATGCAGGAAGCTTCGGCCGCTTCCATGTTGGCGCTGAACGATGACTACCGGCCGGAGATGTTGGTATTCCTGCCTAAGGAGGCTACCACGAAGCTAGCCTCTGCCCAGGCAGTCGAGGTGGTCGGGACTGCCCTCTACAACCCGACTGAGGGTTATGGAACTTACCTGATTCCTTCGGTTCTGGTCGTGATCATCTTCCAGACGTTGATGATGGTGATCGCTATGATTAGTGGCGACGAACGGCATAGCGGCTTGATTGTCCGTTTTGCCGGCAATCCTGTGAACCTCTCTTTGGAACGGATGGCGCAGGTTGTGATCGGCAAGACATTTGTCTATGGTATGTTGTATGCGGTTTTCGCTTTGTTCCTATTAGGGTTGATCCCCTTGATGTTCGGCCTCCCAGATATCGGCAACCCGCTATATGTCATTATGCTGATGATTCCTTTCTTGTTGGCGACTAGTTTTTTCGGGCTTACGGCGTCCCTGTTCTTTACGGACTCCGATGCGCCGCTTCTGATGATCGCCTTCTTCTCTGTCGGCCTCATCTTTCTTTCCGGTGTCTCATACCCGATGGAACTGATGCCTTGGTATTGGAATTTGGTGCATTATCTCATCCCGGCAGCCCCGGCGACAATGGCCTATGTCAAGCTGAACTCGATGGGGGCTTCGATGAGCGAGATACAACCCGAATATATTACCTTGTGGGTACAGTGTGCATTTTATTTTGTGACGGCATGTTTGGTTTATAGGTATAATATCCGGAAAGCGATGGCAAAAAGTGCTTCTCTGGCAATAACCGATGACTTTTCATCCCATAAGTCATAGCTTTTGCTGGTGTAACTGATAGCTTTTGTTGTCACCTTTTGCTTGTACCTTTTGTTTCATAAAGGTTTAAGAGATGAAGATAAGCTCATGTCCTCCTTCACTCTTACGAATTACCTTCACCTTCCATAAGCCTTGTTAAACAAAGCATATGATTAAAAGGTGAATGGTAAATCATAAAGTTGTCGAAAACATTTATTCAAAAGTAGTCGTGAGTCGTTTTATTAGGTTTCCTGTCCCTTGGAAGATAGCCTAAAGGTGAAAAAATATAGCCTATGACCTATACGAGGACAGGCTATAGGGAGATGATAAAAAGGGTATAGGCTTTTCGGAAATAGCCTATACCCTTTTGAGAATGCTGCCGACAGTTTGTTTTATGAAAAACAAAATATAACACCCGTAAAGCATAGTGTTATCTTTATGAGTTAGGGTAGTTAATGCATAGCGTTATGATCTGCCAAGTCTCTCTTGGTGTAAAGTTATTCTTCAATTTCCATCTCATCCAACAAATATCCCGCTCCGGCATATTTGTCCATGATGAAGAGAACGTAGCGGATGTCGACAATGATACTGCGTTGGTAATCGGGGAGATATTGGATGTCGCCGCCGACTCCTTCCCAATTGCGGTCGAAATTGATACCGATCAGTTCACCGTCTGCATTCATCACAGGGCTACCGGAGTTCCCACCGGTCGAATGGGTGGTTGTACTGAAGGCAACTGGCATTTTTCCGTCGGAAGTTTTGTAGCGTCCGAAATCTTTGGCAGCATACAGTTCTTTCAGGTGGGTTGGTACTACGAATTCCCAGTTGGTGGAATCTTCTTTTTCCATCACTCCGTCCAGTGTTGTCTGATGGCCATAGTAGTCGCAGTCGCGCGGGCTGTACCCTTTTACCTGTCCGTAGGTGAGGCGCAGGGTAAAGTTGGCGTCGGGAAAATTGGCACGATCGCCGTACATGGCCAGCAAACCTTTTACATAACTACGGTGAGCCATTGCATACCCATCTTCAAATTCTTTTAACGCATTCTTCAGATTGGCTTCTTCTGCACGGACAGACTTGGCAAAAAGAATCATCGGGTCGTTTTCCAGTGCTTTGACAGACGGACGAGAGAGGAATTTATTGAAATTATCCTCACTGCCGAAGATGGATTTCTCGAACAGATAGTCGATGAATCGGTCTGTGTTTCCTTTGAACTTCTTGTCGATTAATTCGAAATAGGTCGGTTGTGCTTTCGGATCGACTTGGCTGCGGTACTCTTTCAGCATCACTTTGGCGATTTTCTTATCTACGTCGGCCGAGTAATTGCTGTTGGCAAATCCATGATAAGCCCGTTCCAACAGCCGGAGTTGTTCCTGTCTGGCTTTTTTGTCTTTCCCTTTCAAGGCTTCTATGACCATATCCATTTGGGTTGGCACACTTGTAAATTCAATTCCTCGCAGGATCGCTTCATCCAACATCCAACTGCGGAAACGTAGGTCTTTACGGTCCGATACGATCTGTTCGATCGCCATCAGGGCATCGGGGTAGCTCGGTTCGCACATTTTGTTGGACCAGGCAATCAGTTTGTCCTGTTCCTCCTTTTTCATTTGTTCGAAATTACGTTTTTTTATGGCCCAGTTGCTACCGATCGCATTTTTGTAAGCATTCGTTGAGCCTGCATATTTGCTGGCATACTGAATCCGGACAGCTGGATCTTTCAACATCTCGTCCAACATAACTTTCTGGCGCAAGTCACGGATGTGGATACGGATCGTGTTGTCAATATCACGGCGTTCCGCCACTTCCCAGGAAGTATAATATTTATTGGTACGGCCGGGAAATCCCATCATCATGGCATAGTCATTTTCCTGGACGCCTTTCAATGAGATCTTGAACCAGCGTTTCGGACGAAGCGGGACATTCTTGTCAGAGTAAGGAGCCGGATTGCCGTTCGCATCGGCATAGACACGGAAGACGGAGAAGTCGCCCGTATGGCGCGGCCACATCCAGTTGTCCGTATCGCCGCCGAATTTTCCGACCGAACTGGGCGGAGCGAATACCATGCGGACATCATTGAAGACATCATAGACGATCAGGAAATACTTGTTATTATTGTAGAAAGGCACGACATCGGCAGCCTGGAACTCCGTGTTTCCTACAGAATCGGCCATCGCCTGCCCGATCGAGTCGGCTGCGGCCAGACGCAGGTGCTCTTCCTTGATCGAAGCTATCTGTGAATTAATGCGATCGCTCACATCCACCGTCTCACGCAGGTAGCGGACCGTCAGGCCCGGAACCGGCAACTCTTCTTCCTTACTCTGGGAAACGAAACCGTCTTTCAGGTAGTCGTGTTCCACACTGCTTAACTGCTGGATCGAACCGAAACCACAATGGTGGTTGGTGAAAATCAGTCCTTCATTAGAGACGGTGATACCGCTACATCCTCCTCCGAAGATCACCACGGCATTGGCTACACACGGGTCAGTTTCACTGTACAATTGTTCGTAAGACGGAGTAAATCCCAACTCCTTCATCCTCTCCAGGTTTTGTTTATTCAACTCTTTCAGTACCCACATGCCCTCATCGGCAAACACTTGGCCTGAAGCAACGAGAAGCAGTAACACTGCCCACAACTTCTTCATACGATTCATTCTTTGTTCGTTATTCAATAATTAATTTGATTTTCTTTTGTTCTACACGCGCGGCAAGCCATTTCTTGATCTTTTCCTGTTCCGCCTCACGTACTTTTTCTTTGCTTTTCAGGTAGACTAACAGGACGGTATCGGGTTTAATGCTATCCATATCCATCAGATAGGTATGCGCACAAGAGACTTCTTTGATATAAGGGAAAAGGACTTTCATTTCCGGCATCAGCTCGGACGTAAGATGATTGTAACTGTGATATTTGTTCAGGTCGCGTTTCAGCGAATCGATCTGGAGGGACTGCGCCCGAAGAACCTCTTCGCTATTCTTATACAAGTCCTGCATCAGCAGGCTTTTCAACTCGTTAATGTCGGTGGCTTCCTGCCCGAAACCCTGCTGCACGACAAGGCCCACGTTTTTCAAGCCGTATTTCGGCATCTTGGCACGGGCGTTCGCAATCATCGTCTCCGGCACGGTCTCGCCGATCAGGACTACTTTCACCTCTTTCTTGTCGCTGGTATCGGTCACCGTCTTGCTCAATATCTGCGTGTTCGGGAAACTCAACTCATCCGCGACAAACGTCCGCACCCGGTCATTGAAGTAACTGGCCCGGATCAGGTTGTAGCTCAGGAAAAGGCTCGGCACGATGGTAAAGAAAACGATCACCCCGACATATCTCGTCACGATCTTCTCGCGCTGTTTGTTTAAAAAGACCTTCTTCGGGTATTTCAGCAGGCGGACCACCACGTAGGTAGCCAGACTGATAAACACCGTATTGATAAAATAGAGATAGAAAGCACCGAAGAAATAATACAGGTTACCGCTCGCCAATCCGAATCCGGCCGTACAAAGCGGCGGCATCAAAGCCGTAGCGATCGCCACGCCGGGAATCACATTCCCCTTGCTCTTGGTCGAGCTCGCCACGATCCCCGCCAGGCCGCCAAAGAAGGCAATCAAGACGTCATAAACGGTAGGCTGCGTACGGGCCAGCAACTCGCTCTGCGCCTCGCTGATCGGGGAAATCAGGAAAAAGAGCGTCGAAGTGATGACGCTGAATACCGTCGCCGTGGCAAAATTACGGAAGGAACGCTTGATCAGGTCGAAATCGGAGATTCCCAGTCCCAGGCCGAACCCCATGATAGGCCCCATCAGCGGGGAGATCAACATCGCACCGATAATCACCGCCGTCGAGTTCGTATTCAAACCCAGCGAGGCGACAAAGGTAGCAAAGATCAGAACCCAAAGGTTCGTCCCTTTAAACTCTATGCCTTTCCGGATAGACTCGATCGTTTCGAGTTCATCCTCTTTTTCCTGACGGACATCGAAATTACGGACAAAGAAGTCCCTAATCTGCTTGTGCAACAATCCTTTTTCCATCCTATTAAAATCAACGTTTGTATACGAACATCCCGTAAAACGGCCTTTATAATGGCTAACACTCTCTCACAACCGTTTTAACACATCGCCTAAACCGCACAAAGATAGAAATAGTATCTCGAAATAAAAAATAAGAGCTGTGAACATAAAATAAGCGGAGTATATATCCTGATAATTATTGATTTTCAAGTAACTTTGCAAATGCACAACACAGAAACGACAACGAACACTCTCAATAAATCCCGGTAAACAAGATGAAATACTACATTCTCCTGATATACTTACTCGCTTTTTCCCTCGCTACGGAGGGAAATACAGCAGTAAAAGATTCACTGTCGGAAGCCTTGCCGTCAGCCTCTTCTCCTCTGCAAAAACTGGAAATCATGACTAATCTGATGGATCTTTCCCGACAGGAAGAACAGGTGGAATATGCCAAACAGCTCTATTGGCTCGCACTTGAAGAAGACGAAGACTATTATAAGGAAGCGGCCCTGACCGAAATCTTGCGCTTTTACGTGAATACCGATGCCAAAGACAGCGCAAAGGTGTATCTCGCCGAAGCCGAAAGGGAGCTGAAAGGGAAAGCACGCGATTTCCTCGTCACGTATATGAAAACGATCATGGATGTCCGTGTTGTCTATTACACCAAAGGCGAAGACCGGATGAAACTGATTGAAAAATACAAACTCCGCCTCGAAACGGAAAAAGACATGCCGGTTCTTGACAAAATATCGAACTATTATCTCCTCGGTATGGCGAACAGCAACCGGGTCGATCCGAAAAACCAGGATGCTATCTATAAAGAGGTATGTTACTACATGAACAACCTGATCGAACTGTCGGACAACATCCCGCTCCGCTATTCGTATCTGTTCCGCCTGAATACGCTCAACATACTAAGCCTTATGGAAGCGACTCCCGAAAATCGGGTGAAAGCCTCCCTCCGCTACTTGAACATGCAAAAGGAATATGCAGACACAAAAGAGATGAAGAAGCGCCCGTACACAAGCAAACGGCATCTGCTGAACGCCTACTCCACTTTGGCTACCGCAGCAGAAACAGTCGGGAAAGATATGGCAACCCACTATTTCAACTACTTCATCGACTTGAACAGGAAATATCCTGAAGATGCTGCATTCTCCGCTGAATATGACCGTTATTTCACTTCGCTCAACTATTATAAGTCAATACGGGATTTCCAGAAAGCCGCAGATTACAACGATTCGGTCATCTATTATTTCCGCCACGGCAATTTCCAGTTCGACCTGACCGAAAACATCGTCCTGACACTAAAAGACAAAATCGACTGTCTCGACAGTCTGCATAGATATAAAGATGCCTATGAAGCCTACAAGGAATATTCCGTACTCCTGGATTCCGCACGCACACGAAGCATGGAAAACAAAGTCGAAGACCTGGAGATCAAAAAGCATGTGGACGAGCTGGTGGTCGAGAAAAAGGCACTGGAAATAGACCTGCAAAAGAGCCGGAGCCAGTTATATCTATTCCTCGCGTTGCTCATTCTTTCGATCTGCTTCGGAATCTTCATATTCTTCCGCCTAGGAAAGATCAAATCGCTATACAAGGAATTGCAGGAATCGAACCGGCTGGTCATTATCGCCAGTGAAAAGGCACAGGAAAGCGAACGGATGAAGAACGCCTTTATCAAGAATATGTGCCACGAAGTGCGCACGCCGCTAAATGCGATCAATGGCTTTGCCGAACTGATCACCAGCGACGGTATAAGCCCGGAAGAGAAAAAAGAATTCAGCAAGATCATCTATACGAACTGCCACAACATCACCTCCATGATGAACGATGTGCTGGTAATCGCCCAACTGGACAGCAGCAACGAGGTCCTCCCGCTGGAACCGGTCCACATCGGCCTGCTCTGTCACCACGAGATGAACAAATTGAAAAAGTTACAGCAGAAGCCGGATATCCATTACCAGGTCGAAGGTGACAAAAGCAACGACCTGATCTATTCGGACCCGAATCATTTCGGCATTATCATCTCCCATCTGCTGAACAACGCGAACAAGTTCACGAACCAGGGAAGCATCACGCTCTCCTACCGACCCGAAGAAGAAGGAAGGATAATGTGTATCTGCGTTACCGACACAGGATGCGGAATTCCGGCAGACAAGAGCGAATGGATTTTCGAACGTTTCACCAAGAACGACGACTTTATCCCCGGTTCGGGCCTCGGCCTCTACCTCTGCCGCCTCATCACCCAACGCCTCAACGGTTCCCTCAAACTGGATACCAGTTACACCGGGGGAGCCCGGTTCATTTTACGGCTTCCGATTAATCCCTACAAATAGCCAACAGGTTTTCTTTTGGCAGACGTGCCCCATAAATCATCATTTAATTAGTTCAGTTTTTCTTAGATGCAAACCTTTTCCCGATATAAGGCAATTCGCTTAACGGAAGATCGCGTCTAATGATGATTGCCAGGAAAATCAGGAGTAGAACCGTGCGATAGCCCAAGCGAAGGATTTCCGAATCGATCCGGGGCAACATCCCAGCTGCATAGAATAAAACCGCCAATATGCCGTAAATAACGGCTGATCTTATATCGTATTGAATCGGGAACTTCTTCTGCCCGATCGCATAAGAAAGAATCATCATCAACAGGTTGCTGGCAAACGAAGCCCAGGCACACGCCATATAACCGTAAACCGGCGCCAGCAACACGATCATCAACACGGTCACCACGCAGCCGATCGTCGAGAAGTAGGCTCCCCATTGCGTCTGGTCGATCAACTTATACCAGAACGACAGGTTAAAATAGATCCCGAAGAACAGTTCGCCCAGCATCACGATCGGCACGACACGCAATCCCGGATAATACTTGGCGTCCACAAAATATTTCAGAATATCCAGATAATACATCACGCCCAAGAAGATAATCAACGAAAAGATAATGAAATACTTCATTGCCTCCGAATATGCTTTCGTATTATCGTCATCCTTATTCTTGGCAAAAATAAAAGGTTCGTAGGCATACCGGAATGCCTGGATAAACATCACCATCACCACCGCCACCTTGAAGCAGGCTCCATAAATCCCCAACTGGGTAGCTGCATAATCCTTATCTTCGAACAGGAAAGGGAACAGAATCTTATCCGCCGTCTGATTGAAAATCCCGGCAATCCCTAAGACCAAGATCGGGAACGAGTATCTCAACATCTGTTTCAACAACACGAAACTGGCTTTCTCGCGCAACCCGGGTATCATATCCGGCACCAAAAGCAAGAATGTCACCACCGAAGTAACCACATTGCTGACAAAGATATACTCCACCTGATAGCCGGGCACATAAAACCAGCCTATCAACCTCGGCGCACATTCATACAGCCACGGGCAAGCGATCAGGAAGAATATTACCAATACGATATTCAGGAATATATTCAGCAGCTTGATCGCCGCAAAGCGAACCGCCTTCCCCTGATACCGGAGGAAAGCAAACGGAATACAACAGAAGGCATCCACCGCCACAATCCCCGCCATCATCCCAATATATTCAGGGTGCGCACCATATCCCAGAAAGTTACTAACCGGCGTCAGCGCACTGAACACAAACACCATAAACAGGACGGAAGTGAATGCCAGACTGAACAACGTCGTCGCATATACCCGCATCGGGAGCTTGATCTCCTTCTTGTTCATAAACCGGAAAAAGCCGGTCTCCATCCCATACGTCAATATCACCATCAACAAGGCTGTCCAGGCATACAGATTCGTCACAATCCCGAAATCGCTCTCGGTAGCCAATACACGCGTGTACATCGGAACCAGCATCCAGTTCAGGAATTTCCCGACAATGCTGCTGACACCATAAATTGCGGTCTCCCCTGCGAGACGCTTCATTCCTCCTGCCATAACTTAAAAACAATTGACAATTGATAATTGACAATTAAAATAACGAACTTTGTATTCCATCGGGGCGAAGCCGTCCCAAATGGGTATAAGCCAACTCCGTCACCTCGCGGCCGCGGGGCGTACGTTTGATAAAGCCTTCTTTGATAAGGAAAGGCTCGTAAACCTCTTCCAGCGTTCCGGGATCTTCTCCCAGGGCAGTCGCGATAGTCGTCAATCCTACCGGTCCGCCGTTAAACTTGTCGATGATAGTCGTCAGCAACTTATTGTCGATCTGATCCAGGCCGTAACGGTCGATGTTCAATGCCTCCAGGGCATAGCAGGAAATCGCCTTATCGATCTCTCCGGATCCTTTCACCTGTGCAAAATCACGCACACGACGCAGCAACGCGTTCGCTATACGGGGTGTACCACGACTACGGGAAGCAATCTCGCGTGCAGCACTCAACTCGCATTTCACATTCAGGATATCGGCACTGCGCAGCACGATCTTCGTCAGCGTCTCCATCTCATAATATTCGAGGTGCATATTGATCCCGAAACGCGCCCTGAGCGGACTTGTCAGCAAACCGCTGCGAGTCGTCGCCCCCACCAGCGTAAACGGAGCCAGGTCGATCTGGATGGAACGGGCGCTCGGCCCTTTATCGATCATGATATCGATCCGGTAATCTTCCATCGCCGAATACAGATATTCCTCCACAATCGGACTCAACCGGTGGATCTCGTCGATAAAAAGGACATCGTTCTTCTCCAGCGAAGTCAGCACTCCCGCCAGATCGCCCGGTTTATCCAACACCGGCCCGGAAGTCACCTTGAAGCCGACTCCCAATTCATTCGCTATAATGTTGGATAATGTAGTCTTTCCCAATCCGGGAGGTCCATGCAACAGCACATGGTCAAGCGCCTCCTTACGCATCCGGGCCGCCATCACGAAAATCTTCAGATTCTCGACCACTTTGGCCTGCCCGCTGAAGTCATGAAACGAAAGCGGACGAAGCGCATTCTCATACTCCCGTTCGCTCTCCGGAACCCGTGCATCCCTTATATCAAATTCATCTTCCATACTCTTATTACTTTGACTGGCAAAGATAATAAGAATTACCGGGTTCTGAACTTGTGTCACCGGAATATCGGGACAAAGATAGAAACTTGCAGATCACGTGTCCGTCCCGATTTCATATAAGGGACTCCTTTCATTACATTGCAAGTTCCATGTTTGTATGTCAGGGCCAGATCGAAGTATTTGAAAGCATAGGCGGCTTTGACGACGACCGGCACGTCAAAGGCAGATTTGATTGTCTTCCCAATCATAATATTATCCTTAAAATGGAGAGTAGGCTCAACTCCTACTCCTACCTTCAGCCTCCCGATCAGATTATAATTCAAAACTCCGTTCAAAGCCATGTAATTCCTTGCAAACTTACTTTTGTAACCTTTAACGGGAGTCGCTTTATTGCCAACCGAGGCAATTTCTCCCCGCTTCTGCCCATATAATAAGGCTGCATCCACCGATAAACGGTGTTTCAATTCGAACTGCAACTGATATCCCACATGAAAAGAAGGCTTCATATCCGGTATATTAAACCCAACGTTGCCTTTAGACATCGCCTCATCCTTATACCAATCCATCGAAACACCACCTATTACCCCACTTTTCACTTTCCCATTTTGTGCGGAAACAGATAAACACACTAAACTCAACAATAAAAACATCACACTCTTTTTCATATCAACTCTCTTTTATTGGTTTGACTTTGTTGACATGACCGGGAAAATGAGAAAAACCCCTATCAAATATTACTAAAAATATTTCCTTTCAAACCCTGTCTTTGAAATCTAAAAAAATCATTTCATAGCATATCGTAAAGCAAACGATTGTGCAAGGCCAAGCTTTTAATGCGTATGGTCCGATAATATGATGCCGAATGCCGGGAGGAACTAATTCGGTAGAACATAAAGCAACAAAAATCAAGGTCGTAAAAAAGAGATAACGATTATATCTTTTATGGACAGAAGGGCTGCAAATATACCAAATAGCGACACCAATCATCAACGTGATATAACCACTTGCTTCACTTCCTGTACTAAACAACACGACATACAACAATACATTAGCTAATAGCATGAGCCGAAAACGGAGATATTTATATTGCTGAATTCTGAAATAAGGGATAAAGAATAGGATCAGTCCCGGTATAATCAGCCACAAATCACTATATAAAGAACAGCCTGTGAGCTTACGTACGATTCCTAATAAAGAAATATTTTGAGATATGGCGAACATATTGAGGCCATTTTTGATTTCCAACCGTTCCAACCACGCAATATATTGCGAAGAAATATAATCTGTCCCCGGAGAGAAGAATATCGGCAAAACCAAAAACAAACATCCCCAAAAAACGCAGGAAAATACAAGACGCAATTTGTGTTTTGAAAAAAAGAAAAAAGCTAATCCTACAATCGGATATATTTTTATTAATGTTCCCAATAAAATCAAGCAAGAAGCCCAAAATTCTTTTTCTTTCTCAATTAAAACAAAAGAGAGAATAATAAATGCTGCCACAGAGATATTAAATTGTTGTACCCCCTGCGCCGTCATTAACTCACACAAAGAATACCAATAAACTATAATCCTCTGACTCTCATTGAAAGGTAACTGACGAATAGCATAAAAAAGAAAATATGTATTCATTAAAATCCAAAAAATCATCCCCAACCATTCAGGCAAGATAGAAAATGGAGCAATCACAAGCGCAAAGATCGGACCATAATGGTTTACATCATAATATTCGGTAGGATACTCCACATATAAATGTAATCCGTTAATTACGTGAGGAAAAACATTTTCAAATATCTTATAGTTATTATATTTACCTATCAGCAATTTGACTATTGCATAAATTAGTCCAGAGGACATCCATATCCAAAAGACCGTTCTTTCTCTATGAAAAACAGTCTTTTGAAATATATGTGATAAAAAGTTGATCTCTTTTACAGCTTTCATGTCAAAACCAATATCGCTTAAGCGAAAAACTTCAACAGCAAGTCTTTGTTGTTGTCTTCAATCCATGCTTGAATAGATTGCTCAGGGATAATAGACTTAGGAGCAGTATCCCACTACCCTTTCAGATATATTCGTTTCTTGGCAAAGCAAGGAAACGAAAATGTCGCTATTAACAGTAAACATCCAATTTTTCTAAATGTCTTCATATTATGTTTAATATTTTCAAATGTAAACATAGAGGGAATTATTGGATGCAACAAATCGGTATATGGACAACCTTCTTTTTATATGGACAAAATTATTTCTCAGCTGCTATAAAACTGATAATAAAATACATAAACTTACTTCATATAGCTTACGCAAACGATCTAAATCCTTCCAAAATCCTTTTTTAATGCTCTTTACCTGTATATTCCACACTTCCGAAGACAAAACTGTCCCTATTTTTATACCCATATCTACTCTATTACCATCCTTTTTGTAGGATACACCCATTTATATCGCTTCCTTTTTGATTCGGACACAGCTTCCGCCGAGTACGACTTCGGAACTTATTGGCCGAATCGGAACTGACTCCCAAAAGAACAGCCTCCTCGTTTAAGTGCAAATCCAAGAAACTGAGATAACAGATCTTGGTTTCTGTTTTTGTCAGACCCAACGTATTTTCTTTCATAAAAACGCTGACATTCGGAAAAAGGGAATCAATCAGACGAATCAGGCTTCTCCATTCCTCTTCGTTTAGTTTTTGTTCGATATCAGGTTTTACTTTCCGACAGCGCTCTTTCATTGTTTCAAATAAAGAGGATTGCTTCAATTTTTCCACCCTTAATACGGTGATTTCTTTCTTATATTCACTTGTATCCTCATGCGCAGCAGCTTTCCTTTCCATCTCTGCCGTTAACTCCCGAAGGCGACCTTCCTGTTCCGTTTCTTGCTTCTCATGCCGATTTTTTTCCTCTTCTAAAAACTGTTGCTGCCGATTTATTTCAAGCCGTCTTTTCCTATCCCTCAACTGATAACCCACAATCAACAAAAGGCAAATGATAACAGCCAAAGCAAACAAAAACTGTTTCTCTGCAACAAGTTTTTTATTGTCTTGAACGACAGTGACCACATCATGCCGTTTCTCTGCATCAATAATATCTACCTGTTTTTGTTGATCATATAAAGAATCTTTCTTTGCCTGATATTGTTCCAAAAGAGAAAGCGCTTTTTCTGTATCACCAGCTTCTTTTTCTATAAGGTAACCTAAATAGAAGCAATCGATCGATGTATAAGGGTTCAATGACGGACCTGTGGCTAATGCTAAATAATAGCGGGCTGAATCAAGGAGGCTTTCATTATAATAGAGATCACTCAAAGCCAGATAAGAGGGAACTTGATCCATCGTATCAGAACTTAAACTTCTACTATAATAGGCTCTCGCTTTTTCCACATCGCCCATTAAGTCATAAATATTTCCCAAACCATTAGAAATCGAACTAATCCCCCTTAAATCTTGAAACCTTGTAATAACAGAATCCGCTATTAACATATAGTGAAGCGCCAACGACAAAGAATCGTCAAATGCCCATGTTTTAGCCACATCTCGCAGGGCAAAGGCATAACTCCGCTCGTTACCGGCCTGCTTAAAAAATTCTGCCGCTTCTTCAAACTTCCTCCGCTCTTCGCTTCTTTGGCCCGTATAAGTGTACAAGTCTGCCATATAGCTACAGATATACCCTGCTACATCATATAAATACTTCTCTTTTGCCAACGACAACGCATCAGAATAAGCCTTCATTGCCGGGATAAAAAGCTTATCTTTCACATACGAACGCCCTAAATAAAGCCCCATCCAAGCCTGTTGTTCCGCGGCCCCATGACTTTTATACCAAACCAACGCCCGGTCGAGTTGTTCGGTATATAGCATATCTTTGAAGAGTTTATCCGCCGCCCGGCAATACAACATGCACCAACGTGCAAACTGCCGCTCGTTCAACCTATCGGGAGTTTTTACCTCATTCAATAAGATATAAGCGCTATCCGGATTTGCTTCTAAAAGTATTTCTGCCCGGTCCATCGTTTCCGATGCGATCCGGTCTCCTACACACGAAAAGAAGAGACTGACGGGCAACAAGATAAGCAAGAATATTTTTTTCATACGGATATATTGTTAGACCGGTTGTTTTCAGGAGGGAAAGGTACGCATTTTTATAATCAGGACAACCCTTTTAACTACTCGATTTATCATAAAAACAGGTTCGTTGCTGTCAATTTGATTTGTTTTTAAGATTTCTGACGATATTAACATTCCTGTTTTCAGGCTTCTTAGCTTAAAGAGCAACCGTTTTTGAAACTCTTTTTCCAAATCATCCGAATGATTTTCCCGAACAATGCGAAACATCACCCATAAGCCCATCACACTCTTTCCAGGGCCGGGTGAAGAGAACCTGAAGAAATATCTGAAAGGTCTGAATGTACATCCGTTCGTCATATGCAAGTTGATGCGTGGTCATACAGGCAGGGACTATATGTCACCACAGCAAAAAGCATCCTCAAGCATGTAGATGAACTGGCCTTTGAGATCAGAAATATTCAACAGGGCAAGCATTACCTTGCTATGCAATAAACTTATTAGCTTTAACACATGGCCTACCCCGAAAGTGACGAAAAACTAATGTTTTTGCAAAAACAACCATCATACTATCATATCCGTTTGTATATTGTTTTAAACCAATATGTTATGGCATGATAGTTGCCATTTTGAACTATCATTCATCTATCATAACCATGTAAGCGTCTCCGCGATGCTACCATTGTTGTTCAAACAAGAGTATTTAGCTTT
>ENA-ORMR01001594-ORMR01001594.1-human-gut-metagenome-genome-assembly--contig:-NODE-1594-length-16669-cov-3.148369_pt1 | contig 16669 bp, 11 predicted proteins | sample MGYA00242107_ERZ509003 | MGnify/ENA primary metagenome ERZ509003 (study PRJEB26280, sample SAMEA2338699) | human gut metagenome | biome: human gut; feature: human-associated habitat; material: faeces... | reverse complement strand
GTAACTTCTGTTGCTTTTCTAAATACCTTTTGAAAGTCTTTTATTAAATTTGAATTTTCATTTACATATTGTATCGGTTGTAGTCCTTTATCTATTCCCCAGCTTTTTCTGAAGCCAATCCCAAATGCACCATATTTTTTTATATGATCACACACCTCATGTAACGGAATATCACAAAAGCACTTTTCAGGATAAGCTACTTCTGTTAATGTATGATAATTTACCTGCAAATTCAAATATGTAATATTTTCTCTACAATACCTTGGAAATAATGCCCTTACCTCTAATGCCTTATACAAAAATCTTGCTTTTGGCATAAAATGAAACAAGGTATTCGCACTCAAATTAGGTTTTATTTCATTCGGTCCCTTAACATTTACCTGTTCCAAAGTTGCACCTCCTAAAATCCAAAATCATCTACAAACGCAATATCAATCATAAACTCATACTGATTCAAGATATTCTTCTCATCATTAGCATCCGCCAACACAAGATAATACTTATCACCATACTTATATTCCCTTGACTTCAAAGTAAACTTCTCATGGAAGGTTCTCTTCTCCGGTGCATCTTCCCTGCTATTTGCAATCATAGGCACATCAAATGAGATCTTTTCGCCATCTTCCGTAGTAAAGTAAGCCACAATACTTCTTGATTTCATAGTGTCTGTGACTTTCTCCGTCTGAATGAAATCAAAGTATGTGATAAGATTCGTCACCTTACGGGTAACAGATGTAAGGACAACATCTACATAATCGTATGCCACACCTCTGGTATTTGTGGTAAGTTCAATGACAGGAACTATCATCTCCTGCAGGGACGTACCGCCATGTACATAGTTCTGTCCGCCTCCGGCAACCTTGAAAATATCTGCTCCTACCGGAGTATCCACATAAAGTTTATTGAGATATGCCATTGTTCTTGCCATGATTCCCTGCTCATTTACTGCATCTTCTGTAATGAGAAATCTCTTGTTTGTATAAAGGCATTTATCCTTTGGATAAGTTACCTTGTCAAACGCCTGTAATCTGTCTCTCTTATATAAGAAGCCATGATCGGCAGTTATGAAAAACTTTGGTGCCGATACATAACCAGTCAGTTTCTTAACTAACTTATGTATCTCTTCTATAGCCTCTGCACAAGCATTGAATACCTCATTCTCACTTGCAGGCTTGTCTCCTCTTGCATCCACCTGATTGTGATAGATGTACACGATATTCTTGCCCTGAATCAACTCCCTGATTCGTGCCTGATTAGCATTTGCCACTTCGTCAAATGACAAAGCCACATTATTTTCATTATAAGATTTCAGTATCTTGTCTCTCTGCTCCATACTTGCACATGCCTGTCCATCGACAGTAACATTCAAGCTGCCATCCACCTGCATCTCTTTATGCGGAAGCAGACTCGCCATTCCTACTGATGTAACAGAAGGCAGGCAGCTAAGCATACACTCCATCTTCGGTGTACACTTCTCGTCCAATTCCAATCTGCCGAAAAGTTCCTTTGCACACTCATACCGAAAAGCATCGGAAATAATCACAATTACTCTCTGCTTTCCATCGTAGCCTCTAAGATAATGCTTATAGAAATCTTCCTGCTTCGGCAGGTCTGTAGCATTCATTTCCTCATTTGTGAAATTCTCATTCCACTTCGGTGTTATCTTCTGCAAATATGTATTCGCATAAATATTCTCTACTCTCTGTCTTACATCAGAGAATTTACTGTTATCTTCAATCTGGTCATATGCATAATAAAACCATCTATAATATGAATCTATCAAATAAGACTCTTTCTGATAATTTGTAACCAATGTCTTAATATCACTTGAAAACTCCATAAGTGATACGGACTTCATCATCAAATACGCATACTTGATAGTCGTATATTCATTCTTGTATCTTTCGCTATAATGATATGCCTTAGACATTCTCTGGTCAGCTACCTGAGCAATATTAAGTCCATCAATCTGCGCATCTAAAATCTCATCATTTAACTGTTCCAATGCCCAGTCAATAATAATGTCATCTAACCCGGCAAACGCATCACAAGCGAAAATGTCCGCTAACTGGAGAAAACTATCTTTTTTCTTCTCCACATCTTTCTTTAATCCATCCTGTATTCTTGTCACAAAACGTAATGACTTATCTATTCTTTCTACAAGTTTGTCATAGGCATCCTGATAATTTACATTGTCCATGATATTACGGATAAAGACCACAACATCATTGCGTTTCTTAAGAATATAAGTCCTCATTGCTTCCGGGACAGTAGCTTTTAATGTAGATGATGCATAAGTTAATATCATACAAGCAGACAAATCATCTATATTCGGCTTTTCAGATTTATATCCAAAAAATTTTTCACAAAGCTCCCAGAATTTATCTGTCAATCCATTATCATCCAGTGCCTTAAAATACTTCTCATTGTCACCAAGCATCAGCTGCTTAACTACTTCCTCAAAATTCGGAGTCTTCACATCGGTGAGTACAGCAATCAAACCAATATCAATTGTCTGTGCATTGTAATGGTCAATTCCAAGTTCCTTGAACTTTTCAATACGATGTTTATTTTTCCAGAAATTAGCATACTGTGATAAATGCTCCTTAAAGCGATTATCAATGCCAATCTCCTGTGACATCTGCGATACTCTGTCAGTATAATAAGGTGTTGAGTAATAATACATATCTGCGAGAGGATTCTCTGCATCACTTGGCTTTGCAAAGGCTGCATAGACAAGATATTTACTCTCTTTATCCTCTTCGTTTAATAGATACTTTGAATAGAGCCAGTTTGTACCATCAAGAATGTGCAGCTTTGCATTACCAAGCTGCAGTTCCGATACCTCATCCTCATATTCACCTTTATCATCAAACCAGAATATGATTCTTGTCTCTGATTTGGCAAATTCTGTATTTAATTGATCCTGTATGTTCTGTAAATCCATATTTCACCTTCTAATCCATTTGCGCAGATAGTCTGCACAAATTACATTTGATATTGATAATGGTGGTCACTCAATGAACGCCAGTGACCATCTACTGGTCACTTAGTGGTCATTTTATTTTAAAAGTGACCATCTACCGGTCACTCTTTCATTTCAAGTGACCAGTAACCTATTCTTTAATTTTATAAATCGTCTTGTTTCCTTCTCCCATTTTTTCTATCAAATCCACTTTTATCATTTTATCTATTAACTTTCTTGCTCCGGTTCTAGAGCTATAGTTACAGGTTTCCATTACTTTTTGCATTGAAATACTTCCATTTTGCCGAATATAAGCAAGCACTTTGTCCTCCTTCGACATAGCTGTTATTGTCTCTGCTTTATCAATCTCTGTCGTATCCCTTATATCAGCAGCTCCCGGAATATATACCACTTGTCCAACTTCAAGCTTTAATGTTACCCTGTCATTGCGCTCTGAGAAATCAAATTCCGGTTTCTTCCAATTTTGTTCTGCCCATGCAGTCATAATCTTATCGACACCACTTCCGGCACGCTCACCGACATTTACAAAACCAAACATCTTTAAGATGTTCGGATTTCGTGGATCACTATTGCCACCAGCATAAAATTCCTCTTTTGTTACCCTGATAGTACCGGGATTGGAAATACTTAGTTCCTTACCCTTCTTTACTACAAGAATTCCTCGTCTGCCATAATAATTGGCATGTGCCAGTGCATTTGCCAATGCTTCTTCCAATGCATCGTGCACATCTACTCTGTCTACCCGATATCCATTTCGTCTATTTGCAAATGGAACCGCTACATCATCATCCATTCTGGTACGTACCTTGCAGAAAAAGTCGTATATATTACCGCTCCAATCACCTTCGTTAGAATGTGTCCGGAATAACCAGCGTACAGCTTTATCATCGCATTCCTCACGATAATCCAGAAAGTAATTTGGGAAAACTTCCGTAATATGATAAGCCTCTCCAAAAAATAAAAGTCCTGCTATCGTTGGAGATAATGTACCATTCTTATTCTTTGCTGCTGCTCTTAATTTCATAAGGAACTCATCATTTTCCAAAGCATTCCACGGATGTCCACTGTGAAGCTGTTCAAAAATAATTCTATAGCCTTTTACCGTATCCTGATTCAGCACATCCAATCCAAACTCATCCAGCACTTCCACATCCCCAGATACATCTCTCTGATCTGCAAACATCGCACGGACTGCCTCTTCGGTGCAAAGGAAGTCTCCTTCATAATCTCTCTTGTAAGTGCCCTTCATCGGATCTGTTCCGATGTATACTGGCTTATCATGTCTGTCTGCCGCAGGAACATCAATTCTTAATATTTTCTTTTCTCCGACAGCCACAGGTCTGACATGATGATTCAATAAGATGTTCTTAGACACCTTATTTCTGCCATTCAATGTACTCCAGAAATCCTTTTGATATTTAACAATCTGCTTGTCTGTCAGTCCTTCAACTGTAAAAGAATCTCTGTGTTCCCTTATTCCAAGCAGAATCGTACCACCATTGGTATTTGCAAAAGAAGAGTAAGTCTCCCATATGCTCTCTGGGAGTCCACCAGTTGCTAATTTGCATTCTCGCTCATGATTTTCTCCAAGATTCAACTCGTTTAATATTTCCTGCTTTATCAATAATAAAACCTTCCTTTACTTTAAAATAATAGGTCACTTTGTCATTTATAGCTCATCATCTTCAAATAAATTATTGTCTAAAAAACTTCGTACCAGTTTTCCAAGTTCAGTTATTCTTACACATGGCTCCCTATTCAAGTCATATGCTATACTTGGATCTTTCTTACTTCTAATTCCTGAAAATATATCATTTATGGCACTTGTTTTACTTGGTGATTCCACTTCCATCATTAGTCCGTAACCAATTAATCTTTCCGTAATATGATAATCAATGTCGCTTTCATCCATTATTACCAATGCTTTATAGTCGGCAATAAACACCCTTGAATTTAGGTCTGATAATTCACAAAATACATTCCAACTAATTTTTTCATCAATATATGAAGCATACATTCTCGCTAATATACCAGACTTAACAGTATCAATATTACAATCCAATAGATAAATAACCCTGCTAAGCTCTTTTTCTGCAAATTTAGGATTTTCCATTTTTTTCTTATAATTTTCTACTTTTTCTGGCGATATAGCGTTTCTCCGGAATTCATCAATAAACCTCAAAGTTTGCTTGAGCAAATTTCTGTCCCTAATAGCCACTCCTGTTTTGCAAAATGCCACAATAGATTTTGCAATTGGAACCTCCGCCAATATATCATTGTTAATTGCTGCATCTATACCCATTTCTGAAAAATCTAATGCTATATCCTTAACATTGTCATTAAACAGTGTATTTTTAAAATCAGGTACTAAATTCATATGTCACCTCTATATCTTTGCTAGTAAATCTATTTTCAATGCTTTCTTACCTTCCTGTGCTACTTCCACTCCTTGGAACTTTGCATAATTCACCTTTACACCATCATCCAAGTCAATCTCGATTCTCTGATTGGCTACATGGGCAATGGCTTCATCATATATCCTCATCTCTGCAAGCTGTTTAGTGTACTTTGTTACCGCCTTTGTGGCTTTCGATTTCTCTGATGCCGATGTCGCATTGTCAATCGTATACTGTGCACTCTGCATTGCAGTTTCTACATACTTCTGTGCCTTATGGAGATAATCTGTTCTTACTCTGCCAACTGTGTCAGCATCATAACGATGCATATAAATAAGTGCCTTAAATCCGTTCTGCTTACCACTATCAAACAGCCAATAAATAGGACGCTTACCGGAACCTGTGACAGAATAAGTATTGCAATGATCCTTGAAGAAATCATTTAAGAAATAATTTCTGATTACTTCTCTGCTTGTGTTTCCTTTGTTACCAAGTGCTTTTGCTACAAAACTGAGATTTTTCTCCAGTGTATCTTTTCCATACACCTCTTTTATAAAATCTTCAAATAGTCCAACAATATCATCTGTAAAATATTCTTCGTCCGTAATTGGAATAATATTGTCAAAATCCGGCATATAATGAAGTGTTGTATAAAAATCAGATACATCTGGTCTTCCTTCCGCTCTCCATGCTGCATCCTTATACTTACTGTAATCCCACATGCCACCAGCATACATCAATCCTTCTTGATAGATAGAATAACGCCCAAACATACAGCCTACCGCATAAGAAATTAAGCTCTTAATATCTCGTTGCAAATCTGCCTTATGGACTGTGACATCTCTTTCTTCAACATCTGGTGTTACTTCATTTTCCAACCCATATGCATTAATAAATATCTTATTTAATTCTGTTTCATTTGTGATAAGTGTTTTAATTCTGTTGTCACATTCCTTTTCCCATTCTGCAAATTTCTCAGAAAGAGCTTTTGATAATGCATTCTCAACCAATGGATGTATCTTATAATCCCAAGATGTTTCGTAAGAGTCCCAATCCCTCTTACAGCAATCAATATTTTCATTTGCCAATTTTTTTATTTCTTCTAATTCAGGTAAAATTATAGGAAAACTTTTAACATCCTTAATTTGTAAATTTATCGATGGATTAAAAACCCAAAAGTAGTATTTTGCCACATTAGAGTTTAGTAATGCCAAAACTTCATCTTTTTTGCTGGACAGATTTATTGATGGTCCTCCTTTATCAAAAATGCATCCTTTAGGTAGATATCTAAAACCAGTCCCTCTACTAGTAATTGCTGAATATGTTATTCCCTCCTTGTACCAAAATTCTTCTGCTAATAAATTAGATGTTTTATTTGTCACATAAAACTTTCTAGCTTGTTCTGACCAATTTACAACATAGGATAAATTACCATAATACTGCCTGTAATCACCACCTTTAGCATACAATCGCCACTCATTACCCACTTTTTCTTTTTCAACTTCCCAAAATAACCTTAAATATTTTTCATTATCACCTGTAATATTTTGTGAACCAGTTAATTTTCCATAATCTTCAATATATTTTGCATTCTGGAAATTATCTATAAAGCTATCACTCACATAATAAGCATATGGTATGCCTGGTATATTGCCAAATCTCACACATTTAGAGTTCATTCTATTATGACTATTGAAAAACTCTTTTTCTTTCTCACTATAGCTCTTATATTCTACAAGTCTTACAAATTTCGTAAAATAATTATTACTTTTATTTTTTTGATAAATAAACGAACATGTCTGCACAACATCATTACCAATCTCTTCAAATGCTTTAATTCCTAAATGAACCATACTTATTAAAGTGCAATTAAGCATCTTGTTTCTTAATGTTTCAAAACTTCCAATAAACATCCAACTATGCTGTGTTATCATCGCCTGATACCCATTCTTCTTAAGCATCTCTCCACACCGCTCAATGAACACTGCAAATAAATCAGCCTTACTATCCGGATAATTTTTCTTCACAAAATCATTCACTTTTGCACTCAGGTTACTTGTTCCAGCATACGGTGGATTAGTAGCAACAACTTCATACCTCTGTGCCATCACCCTGCCAATTCTAATCAATTGTTTCAACTGCTCCGCCGTCTCGTCCAATCCAAATGTATCAAAAGAAATCTGGCTTTCTGTATCTGTATTCTCCACAAATTTATCTAACAGCTCCCAATCATAGTCTTCCACATTAAGTAAAGAACCGTATTCTTTTGCGTCATTCAATGTGTTAAGAAGTCCTTCCATCTGCGATACTGCTACATTCTTCTCTGTATCTGTCAATCCAGTGCCAAAGTATTTAAGCTGACCACGATTAATGCCATTACTCTCCTGCACAGCATATACATTCGGTTCTATCCCTCTTGTCAGGATTCGTCTGTCATACTGTCTTGCTTTCATCAATACTGCAAAATAACTTAACTGCGCAGCTCTGTCATCTATATCAAGTCCGTATATATTATTTTGTATAATGCTCTGTGCAGCATCTCTCTGAGACCATCCTGCATTTTCATATATCTGCATAAATACATCAAACGCATACACCAGAATATGTCCTGAACCCATACAAGGATCTATAAGCTTTATATCTTCCGGCTTTAATGTTGCATACTCTGCCTTTATCTTGTTAAGTTCCTGCTGCACGTACTCTTCCTGCTTAGCCTCATCCAAATAGTATTTCCATTTGCTCTTAAGTTCTTCATCCGGATGTCCTTCTACCCACATTCTGCCAAGACTGTTTTCAACCATGTATCGTACAATCCAGTCCGGAGTAAAAAGCTGGGTGACTGCCGGCACTTCCTCTTTTGTGATTTTACCTTTCTTTGCAAATGCTTTATTTTTAGGCTCTGTATTGTAATACTGATATAACCAGCCTATGATTTCTACCTGACCTGCTGCCTTGCCATCCTCATCAACAGTTGTGATGTTAAAATCGTTCTCATCAATACCATCTACAAGCATACGAATTACATCATCTTCATTCGTAAATGAGATGTTTAGAAGCATTTCGGTATAGTCTTCTGTCTCTTCAAAAAGTCCCGGTAACACTTCATGAAGCAGATTACACTGCTTGATAAAAAGCATTCTGAATAAATCATCAAGCCTGTTATTCATCTTGGCATCAATGATTTCTTCTCTCTCTTTATCTGTAAAATTCCAGTCAATATCAGGCGCCATTGTTACCACATCAGGCTCATTCTTTACCAATCCACTTACAGTGGATTTTTTTTCAGATGAAAGCACACGAACTCTTACAGGATACATATAGTCGTTCACTTCCATAAAACGGATAGCACAGATTCTGTTAAACCATGTATATGCCACTTCTTCCACTACCGCTTCAAAGCCTCTTGCCTGAATCTGGTCTACCAGTTTTCTTCTCTGCCCACACTGTTTTTTGTTAAGTGTTACCTCTGTTCCTGCTGCTGTCTTGTATACCTCAAAATCAGCACCTTTTGTGATTGCTTCACTGCAATTATCCGGTGTAATTCCAAGCATACCCGCTTTATCCGTAACGGATGCTATCAGCTTATTTCTTGCATCTATTGCAAATTTTTTAATTGCATTTTTGTTCATGTGCTATATCCTCCAAACTAACGGTTTGTGATTACGATTTTCTTCGTCTCCTATATGTAGTTTCTGATACATTTTCCTCAATGTATTCCTGCAGATGTCTATCTGTACTCCATATCATTATTCTGCCAATTCCCGGAGTATTAGACTTATATTGCTCATATGCATGAATAATAGACATATCACCCACGCCACCTGTTGCATTGCGTTCTCCTCTATATGGTCTGCCAGATATATGAGGCCTTCTTTGTCTAATTCTACACCATATAACTTCCATGGAGCTTCTCCTTCTGCCGTTTTTCTCAAAAACTCTCCAAACTTAGACGCTATTGTCCGTCTACTGTTTCCATTACTGATATGCGCAATATGGTTTCCTGTTTCTATAATTGTAGCTATTGGAAGGATCAGAACCTCTTTATTATCTATTATCTGTCTAAATTCATCTTTTACCATCTGTGAATCAGCACATCTTCCCGGAACTCCCAACAGATTCATCATAACAGATGTATCTATAAATCTAACATTCATCTACTATACCCCCAGCCATGAATAGTCTTTTTTCTCATTTGTCTTCTTAAGTGATTTCAGCAGACTATCATCTATCATCGCATTCCCCAGTCCGCCGGATGCAAGCATAGCCGGAAAATCTTCAATATCAACAAATGATTTTATTTTACTTGTTCCTCTCTCCTTATCTCGATACACAACTGAGACTCCTAAAAGTTCATCTTTTTTATATGAATTTAAAAGAGTAGCATTATGGGTAGTAATAATAATATCAATTTTTCTTTCTTTTCCTATTGCAATTAACTGTTCTATTAATTTATATACACGGGCCGGATGGATGCCATTATCTATTTCTTCTATCATAATCAGGCTTCCCGGTTCTCCTATTAATGCCACAGTTAAGACCGCAATACAACGCAATGTACCATCTGATAGCTGACGAGCATCTACCAGCTCTGTAGAATTAAGATTTCTTTCTCTTAATGCAAAGATTACATCACCTATCTTTGTTTCAATAAATTCTATATCCTCTACATCATTTTCAGGAAGCCCCCTTACAACTTCTAATAGCCTATCTTTCTTTAATGTATCTTTACACATTTCATATAATACTGCTGAAAGATTATCACAATTCTGTCGCAACTCGACATCTGATGTACGAACATAGTCACGAATAACTGAAGGAACCGGATCTAACATACGAATATTCTTTAAATGGATTACAACTCTATCCATATAAGATATTATTGTTTTTTCCTCTTCTGTATCTCTTCTCATTTTAACTACCATCTGTGGTAAAATTGCTGATGAACGTATGCAAATTGTATCAGGATCATTTCCTCTCATTCCATTTTTATATTGTACCTTTATTTCAGCACGTCCATCTTCTGCCTTTTTAGTTTTAAAAATTTTACTAGTTTTAGGACCAAAAGTATCTCTCTTTACAAGATATAAGCCCTCATCTTCAATCCCTACGCGATCTCCCACTCCAATTTTTATTTCATACAATAAATCATTGGTATCATCTAAATCTATTAAACATCCTAGCTTAAATGCGTTCGTTTTGAATCTTGCACATCCACGGCTGCCACCACGAACTACAGCTCCTGTGCTCTTTGTTCCATCCAGTATTGTATTTAGTTCAATTCCTGTTGCTGACTTTGCTAAAATTGCAATTCCCTCTATAGCATTGCTTTTTCCAGAAGAATTTGTCCCTATCAGAGTTGTCAGTGCCTCAAGATTTAATTCAGCTTTCTCAAAACTCTTAAAATTTTCAAAAGTAAAACACTTAATCATTACGTGTTCCTCCTTCTAGCTCAATGTTATTATTGTATCATCATCCAATTCATTCATCAGCTTCTGCTTCATCTCGGCAAGAAACTTATCAATATCCTGCTCTGTCTCTATCGAATATGTTCTAGCTCCTGCTACATTGCTGATGGAAACATTCTTACGTCTCTTTGTCTTTACTTTAGTCGGTGCTGGAATAGGTTCAATCGGCTCTTTACCGAGTACTACCGGTGGTTCCGGTGCAGGCTGATGTGCCCTCTCATATTCATCTATCTCATCCAGACACTTGATTTTTAAAGTATCACTTTCCAGCTTGATATTCTTAATTGCAGCGATATCACTGGATGTTCTGAGTTTCTCCCAGATTTCTTCAAATCTCTTATTGATACAAGGACGGAGTACTTCTGCAAATGGCTTAGTATCCAATACTTCTTTCACTTTAAGGAAGTCGTCATGTACTAATGGATCCATGATAGCTGCTTCCTTTTCAAGCAATCCCATATGAAGCTCTTCAAATTTCTTATTTAATTCCGGTAATCTCTGAATCTTACCGAAAGGCTTGCTGTCCTTCACGATAGTCTCTATCTCTTCGACTACTTTTAATAACTCCTGGTCACTTACATATGTCTTACTGTTGCCAAAATATGCAAGGTTCTTCACTGACTCTTCAAAAATCTTTCTCTGGTCTCCCTTAAAGAAATCAAATACAGGTGCAGTATCTTCTGCATCATCAAGCAGGTCATCTCTCTTCTTATCTACTGTCTTGAAGAACTCTGTAGGCTCATTGATATCAAGGATTTCAGTAAGTCTCTTTCTTGCATCTTCCATCAGTCGCTTGCAAGGATATTTCGGATTGATTCTGTACTCTACAAGGATGTCATCATATACTTCAACTTTATCTTTTGCCCTGCTCTTGAAGCTGCTCATGATTTTGTCATCATCATCGCTGGATACAGTAAATCCGAAGTAATCTTTCATAACTTCTTTTGCAGAACGAATCTGTCCATCCGTTGCTCTTTCTCTGATATCTATCAAGAGTTTCTCTACATGTTCACGCTTTGTAATATATCTGACCAGATCATCCGGATTCGTTGACAGCAATGACAGACTCTGACTGTTAAGAGTAAGAGACACTCTTCCCAGCTTAAACAACATTGCAACAAGCCACTGCACATCCTTTGGATCAAATCCATAAGGTGCTGCACCAAACTTATCCTGTAATGACTTGAGGGAAGTCTTCATATGTCTGGCATTGTTTAATCCGATTACCTGTACCACTTCCTCTAAAGCAAGCTTATTCGGTGTGGTATCACTTGTGCCAAGGAAGCTCATCTGACCATCACTATGCTTAAAGATGGCACTGATATCTGAAAGCTCCGGTGCTGTCTCCATATAAGTGAGCTTATTGTATTTCATTGCTACAAGCTTACCTAATGCTTCATTGATTCTTGTTGCCGGTTCCTTAGCCGAAATGGTTGCCTTATCGCCATTTACATAAATGTCCGCATTCTTTAATGCATCCTCAATAAAGATTCGGATTCTATCCTTCTTCTCAATACGCTCATCCTCTTTTGCCCTGCGGATACTGTCAAAGCTGCCTCTGGCTCCGGACGCATTTTTATTAAGGAATTTATATATCTTGATGGATTCTGTAATCTCATCAAGGAATGTACTGTCATTAGGCAGCTTCACAATCACACTGCTTTCCTGCGCTGAGAGCAGACGAAGTGCGGAGTCTGCATAATCTCCGCCATAAGGTGTAATTACTGTCACTCCGATATCGTTAGACTGATTGCCCTTGAAGAATCGGTCATCCACCTTCTGGTTGAATGGGAATAGGTAACGGCTGCTGTAACGGTATTTTTTCTCCGTATATATTTCCTCGAAGATAACTGTAGACGCTTCTCCGATGATTTCTCCCATCTCTACTGACTCATTATTGATGGCATTATTGATTTCCTGCTCCTCATTTGTCAGGAAGATGTATATTTCACCATTCTTCTGTACAAGTGTCTCTTTAATCAGCTTCTTTAAAGATTCTTCTATCTTGGAACGTACTTCAATTCTGTCGTCATCAATATTTGAAATCATAAGCGTAGTAAGGTTATCCACATTTGCCTTGATTTCCTTGACATATTTAATCATAAAGAGAACCTTCAAAAGCTCTACATCGAACTCATCCAGCTTATTGTTATTCTCTGCATCTGAGATTACCTGACTGTGCTGGTGGTCAATAAACTTATGCAATGGATCATAGAAGAAGCTAAACGGAACCAATACCCCATCCTCTTTATCCATTACTCTGATTGCTGACTCTTGAAACAGTGCAAGCATAGAACGTGACTGATCAGACAGATGCTTTCCACTTGCGCCATGTGTTCTGACGGCAGTAAGTACCTGTCCTAAAAGATTGAACTGATATGGTATGAACGGATAGCAGTCTGCAAAATCCGCCTTATCTGCATACAGCTTCTTATCTGCTGTATCCGCTGTAAATGTTATAAGATTCTTAATAATGGATTCTTTCTGCTCATAGAGAAGCCTGAGCGTCTGTGTCGCCGTATCATTCTTTGCAAGCACACGCTTACGGATTACTTCATCAACATTGGATGCCGAAAGAGAAAGTCTCGTATCAAAACGTCCCTGAATCTTAGAGAAGTCATTTCCCTTTGTCTTTGTAATAGAGTCAATATCCTCCTGGCTCGTTACGATAACCCATGCCTTACCTTTGCAGGCTGTTCCAAGGTCTTCCACAATTGTCTGGAGATTGAGCATAAGCTGTGTATCATCTGCAATATACTGACCGATCTCATCAACTAAGAAGATAACATGATGATTCGGTCCTTTCTTTGCACAATATTCCTGCACAAGTGATACGAACTTCTCGATGCTGAGGTCATAGCTGCCCTTTGCATTCTTGCACCAGTTGCGTGCTGCTTCCTCACTCATGAAATCCATCTCGACTAATGTCTTTACTACTTTATCCTGAATAACTGCAAATGCCTGTCTCTTTTTCTCCCAAGGTGCTCCTGCATTCGCCTCGAACTTCTCTTTGAACTCTTCAAATCTGCCTTCGTTATCCAACTGACGTTCAAATTCTGCAAGATAAGGTATAGAACCACAATATCCCTGCATCTCATTGAACACCTTCATAAACACTTCTACGATAGCCTCCTTACCGGAGCCTACCTTTGCAGAACCCTTTGAATCAATATTGAAAAGCATTACATCTGACTCAATTGTTCCAGCCTTTGTCATCTCTGCAATAAGCATCGGATCTTCTATTTTCGGTCTGATGCTTGCATCAGACTGCCGTCCTGTAAAATACTCAATGGCTCTTTTACCTTCTACTATGCTGTTTTTTAATAAATAAGACAGTATTTTCAGGAAGTGAGATTTACCACTTCCAAAGAATCCTGAAATCCAGACACCCATCTTATCTGTATATCCGTCTACACCCTTTTCATAATTGTTGAAGAAATCCCTGAAATGCTTCAGAAGTTCCTTGGTCACTACATATTCATCTAATTCCTGATATACATTTTCTTCATCCGACTGACCTACTTTAATAACGCCCTTGATATCACGGTCAATCTGCTTTTCAAACATATTTTTAATCTGCATTGTTAATTCTCCTATCTTTCATGAAAAATTGTTTTCCTATTAGAAAATGCGACTGCCCTTGCAGGAGCAGAGAATTTTCCTCCTCTATACCAGACGGAATGCTCTGTAATAATTGTGTGAATCCATCGTTCCAAATAATTTCAAATCCTGTCCGCTATACTCTCCCGGATAAAAAAGCACTACCGGCACACTGTCAAGCACCTGATGCAGGTTATTTAAGATGTTGTGGCTTGCTATTATCGGATGGCACTTGCCTACTCCTGTAAGGAATACCACACTGTCTGTCAAATCTTCCTGCAATATTCTTGATATGATTAGATTCAGCTCATTTGTCTCATCCAGTCCCAATGTTTCTACAAGGCTGTCCGCCATCTCAAAAAATCCATTCTCTTTTTCCAAATCAAAGAATGCTTCCAGATAACCTTCCTCCTGCAATATCCCAACCATCAGGTGAAACAGGTCAAACTCAACTATTCTGAAATCTTTGTTTCCGTTGTTTATTCTATCCTTAAGGTATGCTATATGATTTCTCACATACAGCTCTTCTCTTGGATCATAATCAAATATATAATATCCGACTTCATTTCCAAGTCCTTTATTCTCTCTGAACAACTTATCTGATATTTTGTCTTCTATCTGATTCAGTCTATCATCCAAACTTAACTTTGCCATGCTCAGACTCCTTTAACTGCATTGATATATGCATCCATCCCATTACTGTGAAGTAGTTCCTCTATACGATAATTAACAAGAGCATGTCTGATTACCCTTGTCTTTGTTGATTCAATCAATCCCGCATCTGCAAGATTCTTCATATAACAATTCTTGAGTTTCTTAATTCCTGATTCTGACCAGCCTGCTACTTCCTCACTTTGAGCTGCCTTATCGTCAAAGAATCCATTTATATCTCTATCTTCTATCGTCTTTTCTCCAAGTATTACCTTGCCACGATACACCTCATATACAAATTCAAAAAAGAGCTTATCTGTATTCATAATTGCAATCAGTGTCAGCAGCTTTGCATTCTCGTTATCAACTTTAACCAAAAGCTCTACCGCTCCATCAGGCAATGACGAAAGACGATTATAGACATAATTGAATGTTCTCCGTAATCTGGTCTCATTTCTTAGCTGATAAAGATTCTCACCAATCACCTTATCCTTTATTTCATCCTTCGACATACCTGCTGCCATAAGTTCTGCTGTCTGTTTCGTCTCTACAAATGCAAATACCTGAGACACCATGCCTGCACTATAGTCCATTGTTTCCACCATCCTTATTCTTTTCATAGTGGATAATGTCACCAAAGTCGCAGTCTAACTCATCACAGATTTTCTCCAAAATATTCATAGAGACCTTCTCACCCTTTGTCATCTTGGCAATCGTACTGCTGCTTATTCCCAGATCATTAATCAGGTTCACTTTCTTCATATTTTTGTCAATTAATAGCTTCCATAATCCGTTATACGATACTGACATATGCACTACCTCTTCGTTTTCTTAATCACCATCTATATAGCTTTTATCGTATATTTCACCTATACGACTCGTCATAGTGACTATTTTACCATATATGAATTGTTCTATCAACAAAATTATGAATAAATACTTCGATATATCGAACTTTCTTTTTGATATATCTCGTTCTTTTGTTCGATGTCCAAACCGATGTCCGAACATTTAAAAGGCAGAGTGCCTATCCTGCGCTCTGCCCATTATTTAATCGTCCAGATACAGTTCCATTACAACTCTTGTAGTATTCATATTAAATCATCCCTGACTTGCATTCAGTCTAACTCATTATTTGAAATTGCAGAATATTCTCTTGCGGACTTTAAAAAAAATAGGACTTAAATCATTCAAACCCTTGTTTTATAAGGTTTCTCTTGATTTAGTCCTATTTTAACGTATGCCCTTCCGGCAATACCGCATATTTTTCTGAATATAGCTTTTTCCATTCCACTAATTTAGCGTATGCTTTTCTTTTAAAATATATAATTACATCCGCCAATATAGATATGATGTTGATATCGAATTGCTCCGCACTGCATGCTCCCACAATTCTCAAAAATATGTTATATCACAGAATATGCTCTTCTTCAACTTATACATTTTATATTATGTGCGTTTCTTCGTAAGTGCCTCATAGTGGGTACTCCCACATAAATATACCGCTCTGCAGAGCGGCACATTTCAGGTTTATTTTCTGCAATCTGATGGCAGTTTATCTGACCACGGAA
>ENA-ORMR01001588-ORMR01001588.1-human-gut-metagenome-genome-assembly--contig:-NODE-1588-length-16756-cov-2.842944_pt1 | contig 16756 bp, 10 predicted proteins | sample MGYA00242107_ERZ509003 | MGnify/ENA primary metagenome ERZ509003 (study PRJEB26280, sample SAMEA2338699) | human gut metagenome | biome: human gut; feature: human-associated habitat; material: faeces... | reverse complement strand
TCAATAACAACCAGCCGGTGAGTTATCGCACCGAGAACATGACATTGATAGGTGTCGGAGCCGGGGTGCGCTTCGAGTTTTGAACGGATAGTTTTCTTCCCCTTTATTCACTCCTCAGGCTTTTTACCGGGTTACTCGAGGCAGCCCGGTAACTGTGCCATCCTACCGTTAGCAACGTGATAGCCAAGACGATGCCTCCTCCCATCAAGAAATAGAGCGGGGAAATGCTCACCCGGTTGGCAAAACTTTCCAACCAACGGTTCAGCAGCAGCCAGGTAAGAGGTGTTGCGATCACGAATGCCACTGCTATCCATTTGACGAATTGCCGGATCAGCAGGAACATGATGCTCCGTGTGCTGGCTCCGTTCACCTTCCGGATGCCGATCTCTTTGGTCCGTTGTTCAGTCGCGTACAAAGCCATTCCGAACAGGCCGAAGCAGGTCAGGAAGATGCTGATGATGGAATACATCAACAGTAAGTTTGCCATATCGGTCGTCCTGCGGTTGCGTTGCATGAATACTTCGTATACATCCATATAAGTGAAATATTCGCTCGAGTTTACCTTCTTCCATACAGCTTGCAGCGTTTCCATCCCTTCCTTTTTCTGTTTGTCATTCAGCCTGACATAAAGCGTCCGGTAATGTTGGTCACCGGCGTTGTTGAGGTAGATCAGGGATGGCATCGCTTCTTCTTCCAGCGTATTGATATAGAGGTCGCTGACAATCCCACAGATCGTACATGTCTGTTTAGGATCGCTGGGCAGGATGTCCCGGAAGGATTTGTCATACTGGCTGACCGGCTGACCAACGGGGTTTTCACCGGCCGGGATCAGGATGTCCGCATATCTCCGGTTGATGTAGACCGGCCGGCCGTATTTCCGCATCGCTTCCCGGGGAGGCAGTCCTTGAAGGATTTGCAGCTCCAAGGTTTGAAGGAAATCTTCTTCCCCTAAATATTGGACCAACGAATAGTAGGATTCCGACCCGTCCCTGTTCTTGATAACGATCTGTTGGAGCCAGGCGAAGAGGATGGAACCTCCGGCGCGTGTGACGGAGACTATTTCCGGCCTGTTCTTCAGTTCGGCTGCGAATGTGTTGACATCCAGTTTTCCACCTTTCCAGCTTCCGATTTCGATCAGGTTGCGGTAGCATTCGCCTTTCTTCTGCGTCAGTCGCAATTGCGCGTAGATGGTGAGTGTCCCGATTACCAGCCCGATGGAGATGATATACTGCATGACGGAGAGAGCGGTGACGACCTTTCTTTTTTTGTTTCCGGTGAAGAACAGGCGGTAGTTGCTATCCGTCAGGTTGGTGATTTTCCGGCTTATGTAACAAGCAGGGATAACGGACAGGACTAGGATCAGTCCGCAGATGACAGGCAGCACCTGCCTGTTTAGGAAAAATCCGGTGGTGATCCTCCCGGACATGATCCGGTTGAAAACGGGGATCAGGTCGTGGGCGATCAGCAACGATAGCAGGAAAGCGATGCCGACCGTGAGGAATGTATCCAGAAACAGCTGGTAATTCATCTCCGCTTGTGTGGCTCCCATCAGCTTCTGCGTGTGTATGATCCGTATCTGTTGAAGGATCCGGGAGAAGCTGAGGTTGATATAGTTGGAGCAGGCGATCAGCAGGATCAGCAATGCGGATATCAGCCCGATGAGTAACAGCGATTGTTGGGAACGGGCGATGTAAGGAAACGACTCTTGCGGGTAGTGCTGGAAATAGGATTCTTGCAAGGAGTAGAAATAGTAACGTCCTTTCTCCTGTTGCAGAGTAGGGACGCCGTCTGCCTTGATCTTTTGGGCGAATGCTTCTTTGTCGAACGAGGGAGAGACCCTTAGGAGGGCGACTCCTCCTCCGTAATAGTCCTGCCCGATACCGGTGAGCATGTCGAACTTGAGGTAGGACTGAGGATGTTCTTTCAAGACGGCGGCAATTTGGAAAGGACGGGAAAGGGGCGTCATTTCGTTTTCCTGGCGCATGCCTCCGTCCGCCAGGTCTATTTGGACGATTTTTCCTACCGGGTTTGTCTTTCCGAATAGTTTCCTGGCGCACGATTCGCTCAGCGCGGCTTTGTCCGGGGCGGAAAGGGCGTCATGTAGGTTACCGTACAGCACTTCATATTCGAAGAAGCGGGCGAAAGTAGTGTCTGTCCTGGTAATCAAGATCGGATCGTATTTCTTGTCCCCTATGGTGACGGAGTTGCAGTCGATCGAGCTGAAGCGCAGGTAATCCTCCACTTCTGTATATTGCTCTTTTAGCTGGATCGGGATCTTTCCAACTATAAAAGAGGCCTTTTCTCCTGACTTCATTGGCGAGTCTTGCGCCATATAGACGATCTTTTCCTTGTTCGGATTATCCGCCTCGATGTTGAATTCATATATGACGAAGGCTACCAACAGATTTGTGCAGGCAATCCCGATCGCGAGGCTGACAATCGAAATAATGGAAAATGTTTTATTGCGCCACCAACTACGGAGGACCAATTTGAGTGCTACAGCTTTCATGACTTTTGCTTTTAAATACGAATCAAAGCTATCCCCTTTCTGTGGATGTCGCAATAGATAGTTCTTTTTTCTTCGGGGAACCGCAAATTTGTCCAATTATTGGACAATGGGATCGCCTTTGAATGAAAGGGAATTTTTACTTTCATGCAAGTGTAACTTGTTTTCGACAATGTCGAAAATATACACGGCGACGTCGAGAATATACACGACATTGCCGAAAAGATATGCGACATTGTCGAAAACAAATTACACTTGCATCTGATTGCGGATTTCTTGGCAGAAAATAATAATTTTGTAGGAAGAAAAAAATGAAACTATGCTGGATGGAAAGATAGTCCTTGTGGATGATAACGAAGCGGTGCTGAAAACATTGAAGATGATTCTGGCACGTGAATTTAAGACGGTGGTAGGAGTGTCTGTGCCGACGTTGTTACCGGCTTTGTTGCGTGAAGGAGATGTCGATATTGTCCTGCTGGATATGAATTTTGTGACCGGACGGCAGGATGGAAGCGAGGGCTTGTTCTGGCTGGAGCGTATTGTCGACTGTCCCGATTCTCCTCAGGTGGTCTTGATTACGGCTTTCGGAGATATCGAACTGGCCGTTTCCGCCTTGAAAAGGGGAGCGGCTGATTTCGTTGTCAAACCGTGGGATAACGAGAAGTTGATAGCCACTTTGCAAGGAGCTTTCCGGCGCAGGAGGAAGGAGAGGGCAGAAGTGGCTTCCGTGAGGCGGATATCGGCGGAGGAGGAGAATGAGCAGGTTGTTTCCCTCTTGGTCGGATCTTTATTGAAAAAATATGCACAGGCGTATGGCAAACAGTTGCCGGCCGTCACGCCTGACGGACTTGTCAAGCTGTCCGGCCTGATCCGGCGAGGGGATCTTTCAGTTTTGCAGCAAACGATCGAGCGGGCTGTCCTGCTGACGGATTCGTCTTCGCTTGGTGCGGACGATTTCTATATAGAAGAAACCGCTCCTTCGTCCCGTCCGGTAACATTGGAGGAGATGGAGAAGCAGTTTATCCGTGAAGTGTTGCGCGAGAAGAACGGCAATCTGACACTTTGCGCCCAACAGCTGGATATCAGCCGGCAGACGCTTTATAACAAGATGCGGAAATACGGTTTGTGACCGGAAGGGCTATCCTTATCGTACGACGATCATTACATAATCCCGTTCGAATACTTTCGGATTGTTCAGCAGTTCGAGCAGCTTCTTTTGCTTGGGCGAGCCGGTGTGCTTCACCAGTTCGCGCATCTCGGTGACGGTGCGGAGCATATACAGGCAATCGTCCGTTTGTCCGTCCGGCCAGAAAGGCAGTCCGTCGTCCAGGTCGTTGATGAAGCCCCTGTTTTTGCCGGCAGGCAGCATAACCGTGCGTCCTTCTTCTTTCAGGTAGACGGCCTGATGGGTTAAGGTCGGCTTGTAGGTATATTCCCAGCCGATCCAATCGACGATCTTTCTGCCTCCTTTCTGGTAGAGGCCCATGAACAGCCCTTTGGGATTCTCATAGAAGGTCTTTAGCCATATTTTGCCTTCCGGGATTTTAGCGTCCTTCATCTCTTTCAGATGAAGTCCTTGCTCTCCATAACGGATAGCGTAGAGCGGGGTGACGGTTTGCGGATCACGCAGTTGGTAGACGGTGTCACAATAGGGGATCATGAATGTCATCTTGTCTTGTCCGGTGTTCCAATAGAATGTTTGAAAGAACGGAATACTGTCCGTCATCGTGCGCGGGGCCAATTTCCCTTCTTTCAACCGGAACTTGCAGAGTGTATCGCCTTGGAGGTTGAATGTCGTGATTCCGTCCGGTTCTCCCGCCGTTTCTCTGTAGCTGCACAAAGTGTAACCGGTGGAGGAAAAGCCGAGCAACCTGTCGCCACGCCGGCCGAGCTGGTATTTCTCGATGGGGCTTTCGGGGAAGAAGTAACTTTTGATTGTCAGCATCGTGTTCAATGGCGGCAAAACTCCGATGAAGGGGATGCTGTCTGTCCCGGTTCTCCGTGTTTCCTGTGTCTTTCCGCTGAGGGCGACATACATGCGGGTCGTTTTTTTGTCGTAGAACATGTTCTGTCCGTTCATCTCGTTGTTCCATTTATAGGCCAATGCTTTGAAGCCATATCGTTTACTCGGAATGCCTTGTTTCCGGTAGTAGATGCGCGGATTATTGAAGGTGATAAAAGCACCACTGTCCGGCAACTCGATAGCCTGGGTGACGGTGAACCGGGCGTCTCCGACGGTGTAGTATTCGATCTTGGAGGCGATCTGGCTCAGCTTCAACGGAACGGGATTTTCGGCGGCTTGCTCTACATCCACGGTTTTTACGGGTTCGGAACGGTCTATCCGGGCTTTCATCTGTGGAGCGGTCGGGATGTGTCGTACTTTTTCTTCTGTCTGTTTGCATCCTGTTGCTAACAGTAAAACAGACAGGATACTTATGGTAAAAAGGTGCTTTTTCATCTTGAATCTGTATTTGTAGCGAATGTAATGATTTATTATGTATTTATTGCTTTAACTTAGCTAAAAAGAGAAGGTTGTTGTCGTTCTCATTGACAGAGTTTAATAATCGGGTCACTTTCTCTTTTTGTTCGGGAGAGAGTTTGCCTGTTTTCATGCTTTTTTAAAGCCGGTCGCGGAGGTTTCCCGGATCTTGGTTCAGGATATAGTAACCGTTGCGGAAGTTGGGATAGGGAGGAAAATTGCCGTCAAAACTGGTCAAAGACAGTTCTTCATTCCCTAAGAAATCATTGACAAGATGCATATAAGCTCCTTTCCCGGTTGCTTTGTCGATTATGAAATGTTTGTGATTGGTGGTGCCGAATATGTTTTTGGATATTTGAATATTCTCGGCCGTAGTCCCTAAGAAATGATGGGGTAACTCGAAATAGTCATGATTCGGGATCGGGTTGGTAGTTGTAAAGGTCATGGTGAAATGAGGAATCAGCACGTTATGATGGAAATCATAATGATAGAGTGTGTCTTTCCGTGTCGGCAGGCTGTATTTGAGCATGCAATCGTATATGCCGTCCATGTTGCAGCCGGCATATACTTCCGAATTATAATCGTAGGCTGTGAGCGGCCCCGCTTCTATGTAATTCTTCCGTTCCCCTTTCAAGTCTTGTGTCCAGGCAACGGCCGGTACATTGGGGAAAGGTAATGCGAATACGGCTATCAGAGAATCCTTTGCGTTGATCCATAATTTACCTTTCGGGATATTCAGGCAAAGCGGAATAGACGGCAGCACATTCCCTTGCAGGTCGTAAACCAGTAGTTGGCCGACTGACCAGGGAAGCATATAGATTCGGTTGTTGGCTTCGTCGATTTGCACATCGTAAATCGTCCGGTATTCGCCTGGCCCTTGTCCCTTTGCACCGATGGTTGTCAGGAACTTCCCTTTCCGGTCAAACAGTTTGGCCGGCTGCACGTCCGAGTGCCAGACCAACATATAATTGTCGGATAGGACTACTTGATGTTCTCCCATCAGCGCTTCCTCCCGGTTATCGAAATGGATAATCTCCAGGTTTTCAGCTAACAGGCTGAGGGGGATTTGAAGGGTGTCGTTCAACAGTTTTTGGTCGCACACCGTTAAGGGATGCCCGGCAATGGTTTCTGTTTGAATCACGACCGGACATTCGTCCAGCGTTTTGATGTTTACGCTGCTGCAACCGGTCCAGATGGAGCAGCATACAATGTTTATCAGGGCAAGGAGTCTATTCATATTTCTTTTTTATTTGACTACGATCATCACATTCTGTTTCTCATCCACGCTATCTAAAAATGCTTTCAATTCTTTCTGTTTGGATGATCCAGTCAGCTTAATCTTGGTTTTCAATTCTTTGGCAGGGCGGATCATATAGAGATAACCGCTCGTCTGGCCGTCCGGCCAGAAAGGGAGTCCGCCGTCGAGGTCATTTGTCAGCCCTTGGGCTTTAACGGGCAAAGCGAAAGTCTGTCCGGAAGATTTCAGATAAACGATTTGACGTTCCTCCGATTGCATGTCGGGTTCACGATTAGCATCCAGCCAGCCGCTCTGTGTGCTTTTGCCTTCTTTATATGTCCGGACGAAGAGGGCTTTTGCGTTCTCCTCGAGTGCGGTCATCCAGGCTTTGTTTTTCCGGTCTTTTCCTTGGATGTTTTCGATTGCGGTCAGGCGTAGTTTTCCGAAATCGGTCACGTATGCCGGATAATAGGTCTGTTCGTTCCGGATCCGGTAGATGGTGTCGCAGAAAGACAAGCGGAAAGTTATTTGATCGCCATGCCGGTATATCTTGTCGAAGAAGGGAGGTTGGAACAAGTATTGTCCCCTTTGGATAGTAGGATCTATGCCGGCCGTGAACGTGCAAATAGTATCTCCATTCAGATGAAAGAGCGTGATGCCTTCGTCTATACCATCTTTGTTTTCTTTTTGGGTTGCGTATTTGTCAGGTGATAAATAGCGGATGAGAGATGATTTCGGAGGAAAGAAATAGCGATTGGGCAGCGAATCCGGATACAGGTAGTAAACTCTTGCCAGAACGGAGTCCAATGGAGGAAGTTCTGCGATATACTCTTCTCCGTAACCGGTTTCCTGGTTGATCCGTTTCAGATGAGCATACAGGCGGGTAGTGACTGTATCAAAACTGATTTTGGAGCCGGGTGCATTGATCCAGTTACCATATGTCGTTTTCAGCCCTACCCGTTTTCGCTTCATCCCTTTGCGGTAGAGGTATAGCTTGGGTTGGTTCAGGGCGATGAATCCTTCATTTGTCGCAACCACGTCCGTGATCGGATATTTGTCGTCTCCGACCATGAAATACTCGATGGATGAGGCTACTTTGCTCAAGTTGACCGGGACGGAGTCTGCAAGTGCTTTTTCAATATCGATACGGCCGGGCGTGACGGATTTGTCATAATGTGCCGTGTATTGCGGCGGAAGCGGTTGGTGAGCCTCGACCTCGGTGATCGTTCCTTTCGTTTCGGATGCTTTTTGTTGCTTACATCCTGTTGCCGACAGGAGTGCCGGTAACAGGATCAGAAATAACCGTTTGTTCATGGTGCTTATGGTTTTAATTTGGCGATCATGACGTAGTTGTTGTCGTTCTCATCGATAGAAGCTTGCAGGTCGGTCAGCTTCTTGCGCATATCGTCACTGATTTTTTGGTTTTTCAACGCGTTCTCGATGTCGGTCATGAGGTTACCGGGTTCGATATTCCGGATATAATAGCCATTTGAGAATGCATAACTGGGATAGTCGATTTCCAAATTGCCGAAATAGTCGTTATAGAGTTTAAAGAAAGAACCTTTTCCTGTTTTTTTGTCCACGATGTAATGAAAAGTCTTTCCGTTGGTCCATGATCCGGGAGCGACTTCAACCGGCGGTTCTGAGAAATCTCCAATGAAATGGTGTGGCCATTCTCCGTATCCGTGCCAGGGAATTTTATCTGTATTGGCAAAGTTGAGTGTGAATGTCGGGATCAAACGACTGTTGTCTCCGTCATATCGGTAGAGCGAATCGACGCGGGTCGGCATTATACATAAAATATTGACATCGAACGTGCCGGGGATATTGAATCCTGATATTACTTCATTACTGAAGTCCTGCGGTGCTTCCAAATGTCCCGGTTCTATGTAGCCGAGCCTGTTTCCTTTCAAATCCTGTGTCCAGGCAACGGCCGCAGAGCCTTTGAAAGGCAACAGAACTATCGAAACCTTGCCTCCGGTAAGATCGACATTGAATTTTGCTTTCGGACAACGCAAGCAAAGAGGAATCGGGTCTAAGACGTTTCCTTGCAAGTCGTACACTAAAAGTTGCGATGCATTCCAAGGCAGGATATAGATGCGGTTGTTTGCCTCGTCCAATTTGGCATCATACACCATTTGGTATTCGCCGGGGCCTTGTCCGATCGCACCGATGTTGGTCAGGAAATTCCCCTTGCGGTCGAATAGTTTGAATGGGTTTGGCCGCCGGCCATGTACCAAGATGTAATTATCTGAAATTGTCACTCCGGTTTGTCCGACCAATGCCTCGTCCCGACTATCCAGTTTTACTATTTCCAATTTTTCTGTGAAGAAACTGAGAGGTATGCGTACAGTATCGGCCAGTAGTTTCTGGTCGCACGACATTACTTTGTCTGTTCCTGCCTGTACATATTGACCGACTATCGGGCTGTTGGCCAAAGGATCGTCTGTTTGTGCGGATTGATTTTTGCCTCCCGTTCCGCAGGATGTTGCTATTGTGATAATAAGCAAACTTCCTAAAAGTCTCGTTGTCTTGTTCATAATCTCCGGATTAATTGTTTGTATTTTATTTGCATTAGATAGTTAGATACAAATAAATAGATTTAATTTGTTAAAAACAAAAATATTACTATTTATTCGTAAAATAACGTGCAATTCGTATTCTTTCTGCCTTTTTGCTGGTTTACTGTAATTGATGTACCTTTGTTTCATGTACAGTCGTAGGTTATATGCTAAGATTGTAGGGGGTGCAGTATTGATCGTGCTTTTATCCCTGATTGGCTCCTGGTTGTTAATAACACGGTTGTCATTTTTCTTCTCATTTGTGTGTCTGCTGTTTATCCTGTTGATAACTCTGTTTATAATCCGGTTGGCAACCCGCTTGAACTATAAATTGTCCGTCTTCTTCGAGGCGATGCGAAACGAGGATACGACGCAACATTTCCCTGCTAATCCGGATGATCCCTTTACGAATGCTTTATATGCCGATATGAATCATATCCTCCGGCAGTTGGGTGATAAACATATTGAAATTGAAGAGAAAAGCCTTTATTATGAGAGTATTCTCCGAGTGATGACACATGAAATTCGTAACTCTGTCACTCCGATCGCTTCTCTTTCGGCAGACCTGTTAAAACATCTGGACCGTACTTCCATATCCCGGCAACGCGAAGGACTTGAAGTTATCAACAGCCAGGCGAAGAACCTGACTGCTTTTCTCGATTCGTACCATCGTTTGACACATTTGCCGGAACCGGAATATAAAACAGTTTCCATACAGGCGTTATTTACTAAGCTGGAACGGTTACTACAAGCCGAACCGAGAAGTGAACGGGTCGTTTACTGCGACGGTAAAGCTGATAAGTCGACAGGCAAGGAACTTCAAGTATATGGCGATGCCAATCTGCTTACTCTTGCATTGATTAATCTGATCCGGAACGCATTGCAGGCAGTAGAAGGACAAGAGGATGGAATTGTCAGGGTCGATACATGTGCTGGGGCAACCGGGCATCTCCTTATAACAATAACAGACAACGGTCCGGGGATTCCTCCCGAACGGTTGTCTGCAATCTTTACTCCTTTCTTTTCCACCAAATCCGGCGGAAGCGGTATCGGCCTGCCGATTTCCCAACGTATCATGCAATTGCATAGCGGCCAACTTTCCGTCTCATCCATACCGAATGTCCGGACAGAGTTTCGGATGGAGTTTTAATATCCCAATTCGAAATCCTGATCTACCGCCGGAACACCTTCATTCATCCATTTGGGCATGGGGGCATTTTGCAGGTAGTGGTTGAAGAACTGGAACATGCGTTTCTGGAAATCGATCCGGTTTGCCAGGCGCATCGGCCAGTGCGGTTCGCCGGTGTAGTTGAGCAACCACGCCGGTTTTTGCAAGCGTTTAAGGGCAATGAAGTATTCGATTCCCTGATACCAGGGCACATGCCCGTCTGCATCGTTGTGCATGATCAGGATCGGAGTGGTCACCTTATCCATATTGAACAAGGGAGAGTTTTCAATGTATTGCAACGGCATTTCCCAGATATTGCCCCCGATGCGACTCTGCCCGTGTTCATATTGCATGGAACGGTTTAAGCCGGAGCCCCAACGGATTCCGCCATACGCACTCAGCATATTAACAACCGGAGCCCCCGATTCGATTGCGGCAAAGAGCCGGGTGCGGGTAGCTAAGTAGGCAACCTGGTAGCCTCCCCAGCTATGTCCCTGTGCACCGATCGCTTTTTCATTTACATAGCCTTTGGCGATCAGTGAGGTGATACCCGGCATCACGCAATTGTAACAACTTTCACCCGGATAGCCGTCTGTGAAGCGGACATCAGGATTGAAAATGATAAAGCCGTGGCTGAGGTAGAACGGATAGTCAATCGTTGAACGTCCCGGGCTGGGCATGTGGTAGCTATATAATGTATTGGCATTGCGTTCATAGAAATTTACGATTACCGGATATTTCTTGTTCGGGTCGAAATCGGCCGGTTTGTAGATGACACCTTCCAGAGGCCGGCCATCCAGGGAGATCCAGGAAGTCAGTTCGGCTGTCCCCCAAATGATGGAATCCTGCTGGCGGATGCCGTCTGTCAAACGGATGGATTTTTTGAAACTGAGATTGGATAATTGGATATCCGGATATTGCTCGTATGTTTCCTGCGTGTAGATTACGACATTGGCATCCTTTGCTTTGGCCAGGGCCGCCAGTTTGAAATTACCGGCAAGCAATGCTTTCGGGGCAACCGGCTTGTTAAGGCGGGTTGTATAATATCCGGAACCTTTGGTTCTTTCGTTAAATCCGGTGAGATATTGTGCTTCGCTTGTATTGTAGGCTCTTTTCTCCCGATCCAGTTGGATCAGCGAGTAAGTGATTTGGTCTTTTCGCCCGTTGACGGTCAGGTTGACCGGAGAAGAAGCTGCAATCGGATCAAACTTCCAGATATCGTAACGGTCCTTGATCAGGATAGATTGATCGTCATCCGTCCAACCTGCTATTCCGTAGGGTGAAGGATAGTCGGGGACATCGTTATCTTCGTCCCAGGCGGCAAATGTCTGCGGAGTTGTCAGGCGGTATTCTTTGCCGTCGGCCATCGAACGGGTATACCAGGAACTATCTTGATCCTGATACCAGTATGTGTATTTTCCTTTTGGGGAGAAACGCATGTAGGAAGGGCTTTTCTCCTTGATCTGCCGGCGTTCCCCGGTTTCCAGGTTGATCATGTAGATATCATGAAACTGGCGTGCGGTCCACATGCTTTGTGTGCCGTAAGGTCTTGTGGTGGAGAGAAGCGCCCATATGGCATTCCCCTCATCGGCTGTCTGCAGAGTTGGAAGTTCTTCTGTTGCCAATTGGAGAAGGCGTCCGGAACCGAGGTTGTAGATGGCTGTATAAGATCGTTTCAAATCGGTTGCTTTGTTAAAGGACTGTTGCGTGTATTGTACCTTTTCATCCCAGCTCCATACCTGTACATCCGGGCGATTCTCAGCCAAAAGGGTCGTGTCTTTCTGTTTGGGCTCCGGAGCAGTTCCGAAGAAAAGACGGCTTGCGTTTTCGGAAAAATATAAGGGCGCATTTTCACTGATAATCCATGAAGCGGGGAATGCTTTATCCCCCCGTTCGGCAATCAGTTTGCCGGGAGTATTATTTTCTGCCAGATACAGGCTGCTCCGGGTTGCGGCCGAATCTTTATGGGAACAAAACAGGTAAGCGAGCTTGCTACCGTTTTCGTTGAATGCAATCTTCTTGAATACCCCTTTTTTATCGGAGATCCGGTTATTTCCTTTCTGAGGAATGTAGGTATAAAGGACAGAGTCGGATACGACGTATAACACATTCCCTTTTTGGGCAAATCCGAAATCGCTGACTGCCGGGAACGAGTCTTGTTGCATTCCGTCGAGCGACCGGATATAAAGCATGGAATCTTTTTTGCTTCCGCGTTGGTAAGCCAACCAGTCGGCTGTTTCCGATAGTTTATAAGATTTGAGCGAATCGATTGTTTCCATTCCTCCGGACAGGCGGGAAATGATGAGGCTGTTCATCGGTATTTTATCCTTGTCCGTTTTCTTTAGCATCTCGGCCTCCACTTCTTTTAGAGGAGGCGTTTTTGTCACTAAGAGATATTCGGAGGAGGAACTGAATTGTGCTTTTGTAGCAGGTTTAAAAGAATCTTTCTCTTCTCCTTTATCATTATATAGCAGGATGGTCGCATCTCCCCGCCAGGGTTCCATCTTGCAGAATACCCATTTCCCGTTATCGGAAATACGTTGTTCGGATATGCGTTCCCATCCAACCATTTCATCGAATGTCATGGCTCTTTTTTCCTGGGCGTGTACGGATAGGCCAGAAGCCAATAATAAGAGGCTGATTAAATGTATGGAATTGCTCATTAATATGATTGATTTGTTTTAGTATGCAATATTACTCTTTTTTATTAAAAGGAAAAAGTATCTTTGCAACCTTCAATGCTTATAGGAAACAAATAGAACATGAGAGATCGGAATCTGGATATATACAGAGGAGGAATAATGATTTATATCACCTGTTTTTGTCATTTGATATGATGGGAAGGTGTCAAGGTCGGCATATTTGAAAGAAGCTGGATTACCGGGATATTTTTTGCAATGGCAACCGTGTTTTATATAGTAGGAGCTTCATTTTCCCCTGTCATTGGAAAAAACGTTTCGGACTTATTTGAAAGGTCGGATAAAAAGAGTTGCGATCCCTTACTGGAAGTATGCATTGGTTTGTTTTCCGGCTGTTGTGTATCATTATTGGAAGTCGGGAGAGATAATACCGTTGAATGACTTTATATCTTATGTGTTCTTTACCCCTACGGTAGAATATCGATTATTTGATCATATTTGGTTTATTCCGCCTTACTTGATCATATCTCTTTGTCTTCCCTTTTTATGCCGGATGATTCGCCGATATAATATACCTTTTATCCTTTTCAGCGTCGTTTTGGTATTGTTGTTGGCGTTCAAAGCTTATTATCCAGAGTTGCTTCAAACTGTAATAGTCTATCTGTTTTTTACGATATGGGGATTGTATTATAAGAAGAAGTTAGGCTGGCAAATTGTTGTTTGTGTAATAGCTGCTGTAGGATATTTGATTTATGCTTTCGGAGTTGAAAGAGTTCCTTTTGATCTGCAAGCTAATAAATTTCCGCCTAACTTATTGTTTGCCTCATACGGAATGGCTGTTTTAGGAATAGGTGGAATTTATATGAAAAAGGGATTAGTTTTCTTATATGACAGATCTGCAATGGTTCGTCGTTATATTGATATATATTCTAAAGAAGGATATGAAATATATTTGGTCCATCCCTTTACAATCATCCTGTTAGGCGGTATAAAGCGGGTTTTGGGACTGAACCAGATTATTGCTGACCATCTGTATTTGCAAATAGTGTATATTGTTTCCGGCTTTTTATTCATACTTTGTGTCAATGTCTATGTGCTGAAAACATACAATTATGTATGGTCCCTGATCAATAGAGCTTTTAAAGTCGTATTTCCATCCAAGCCATTATAAATCTTTTACCAGCCGGAAGCCGTTGTTGAAATGCTTGCTGTTCGGGAAGATGTAATACCGGCAGGTCGGGCGGCAGATGGCACGTTCGTTGAACCAGGTTCCACCGCGGACGGCAACATATTCTTTGCCATCTTTTATTTGGGTATTGCTGCACCATTCCCAGACATTTCCGCTCATGTCGTATAAACCTAACTCGTTCGGTTTTAAGGTTCCGACACGGTGAGGCTTGCCACCGGAGTTGCCGGAATACCAGCCTAGGCTGTCCAGTTCCATCCCGCCGCTATAGAGATGGTTACGGTTGCCGTAGACGCCGCCCCTGGCAGCAAATTCCCATTCATCTTCGGAGGGTAAGCGTCCACCTGCCCACTTGCAATATGCCTGTGCTCCGTACCAGGTGACATAGATGGCAGGATGTGCCTCATAGCCGGGGACGGGCTTTCCGTTCAGAATGCCCCAATTGCAAGGATAATACATCGGCGGGCTGTTTTTTATCTTCTCCGGGTCCAGGCTTTCGAGGAAAAGGGCAAACTGGTAGTTTGTTATTTCGTACCGGCTGATCCGGAAACTGTCCACTTTCACTTTATGGGGCGCGTTGTTGTCTTCCTTATAAGTCGATCCCATCTCGAAAGTACCGCCTCCGACCGCCACCATTTCCGACTCTTCATTTAGTTTCAGCCATTTCCGGAATTCCAGGTTTTCCATTCTATTTACAGCTGCCTCGTATTCATCCTTACGGATATCGCTTTCCATAAATTTCCGGAGGTAATGGATGGAGATGTCGTAAGCCTCGATCCCCTTGACGGGAAGCAGGCGGTCGGACATGGAGGCGAGAGCCATATATCCGTCTGTGCGGGTGGAGTCCAGTTGTACTGCTTTTGCATAAAGTTTATAGGCCTCTTCCGCATAATGGTTCATTTCTCTTTCTTTGTGGCTTGTCAGGCGCAGGAGGTCATCGGCTTCCCGGATATAGCTATCGGCATAAGGATTGATCTGGTTACTGATCAGGCGGGTGAACTTGGTTTTCTTCATTTCCACCGGAATGCGTCGGTAGAGTGCTTTGAGCGAGTCCGGGGGCAGGTCTTTCATGATGCGGGTCAACAGGAACTGTCCGGCGTACTGGTCCATGTGGGTTTGGATAAAAGTAGCCCGGATGGAGTCTTGTAGCTGTGTCACTTGCTCGATTTCAATCTCTTCTTTCAGCTTGTAACCGCCTTCTACTACATGTTTGTTATATTTATCACTTCCTGTACTCAGAGTATGTAGTTTTGTTGATATTTGGTTCAGGCTATCGAGTTTTTGGCGGACTATTTGTGTCTCGTTCAGATAAGCGGCATATTGCATCTGCGTCTCTGCTCCTTCGAAGTGCAAGCCGTTGGGAAAGTCCCGGATGCTCCCTTCGATCACAATCGTCCCGGTGTCCACAAGCAGGTCGCAATAGTAAAATTCCTCTTTGATGGTCGTACAAAGCCAAAGGTGCTGGGGAGTATCGAATAGCTCGCCTTTCATTTGCAGCTTGCCGTTTTCGAGGCGCATGGCATTTATAATCCGTTGCGTGCTGAATTGTTTCAGGAAGAATACGGTTCCGTCTTTTACATCCCGTATATGAGCCTGTATGACATATGAATCGTCCGCATGTAATAGCAGGCTGATTCCTGAAAACAATAGAGCAAGCAACGTTTTATACATAGTAACAGTTCTTATTTCTCCAATTCTTTGTTCAGCATCTCTTTCATCTTCTCCGCTCCCATGAAGCCTACCTGGAAATGGGTGGGTGTGCCGTCTTTGGCAATGATCATATAAGAAGGAACACCGTTAACGCCGAATTTCTTGCAGATGAAGTCCCATTGTGCATCCGTCATCCGGTAGTGTTCGCCCTTGATGTCCGGTATCATCTGTTCCCAAGTGCCTTTCGGGGAATTCTCGCCTGCCAGGTAGAGGAAGACGATTTCTTTGCCTGTGAAGTCTTTCTTCACCGGTTCGGACTGCTTCATAGCTGCCTTGCACGGGCCACACCAAGTTGCCCAGAAATCGACGAACACGACTTTGCCCCGGTAAGGGGTCGTGATGGCATTGAACAGTTCTTCCGCCGGAATATCGGCAATGTTCACGCGGTTGACGGTGTAGCCGGATTTCTTTTTGTTCTCTTCGATGGTTTGTTTGACTTTGTTATTCATCAAGACAAATGCTTCCTGAAAGACAGGAGATATTTTACCGACTTGCGCAATCTGTTCGTCGCTTAGCGGGTGGAATTCTTTTATCGGTTTGGACAAACGCTGTGCGGCAAGGAGGTCGAAGAGCGTCCCTTTATCCGTTCCCATAAGTTTGGCGAGTTCGGCGGTGTTATCCGGGATGTTGTCTTTGTCTGTTCTTTCTTCTCCGGTAAAGTTTGCATATTGGATATAAGAGATCAGATATGTAAAAGAACCGTCGTATAACAGATAGGTATCGTTACATACCAACTCCGGCAGGAAGTCGTAATACTCGATGCCGGGGATGACCTTTTTGTCCTTTGGGATGACCGAATCTCGCGGAATCTGGTTGGCTGTCCGGTAAGCATATTCCGTCATGCCGGTAATGCTGAGCAACTGTTCTGCCAAATCCTTTTTCAGGCTGTTTTGCAGAAGTGTCCGGTAAGCGTCACTTAATTCCGTATGGCTGTCCAAGGCAGCTTTTTCCTTCTGATACCGGTCCATCCAGTATGCTTTGAACTGGTCCGCATTCATGGAGCTGATATCGGAAAACATCTGCATATATTCTTCTTGCGTTTTGGGAGTGAGCGATACGAATCGGAGGGAGGAATTGCAGGCTTCGTTGTTGAGAGCTGCCATAGCTCCGGTAAAATAATATTTCTCTCCTAAAGAAGGTTTATCTTTTTGTTTCTTTGATTGGGCACGGCATATTTCGGGGAAGTTGATCTCAACCGATGTCGTTTCTCCTGGTTTGAGATATATCTGGCCGTTCATAAAGCCGCTGGTGATATTCAGGCTTGTAAGAT
>ENA-ORMR01001582-ORMR01001582.1-human-gut-metagenome-genome-assembly--contig:-NODE-1582-length-16834-cov-3.463973_pt1 | contig 16834 bp, 16 predicted proteins | sample MGYA00242107_ERZ509003 | MGnify/ENA primary metagenome ERZ509003 (study PRJEB26280, sample SAMEA2338699) | human gut metagenome | biome: human gut; feature: human-associated habitat; material: faeces... | reverse complement strand
TGCAGCACTGCCTTTTTTGCATTATTTTCGGGTCTTGCTATAGGTTACAGGTCCAGCAGCTTAAAGGTGGAAATTCCGAGGAAGTTTCGGGAGCAGAGGCTGATTCCGCCCATGAGGACGGAGACATCCTGCAGGTGAGCCGGGAGGACGTGGAGGTACCAGCGGAGGCGGTTCTGGATTCCGGAGGTGATTTCGTCGATCAGACCCGGGATGTAGTTGGTGAAGGAGCTGTTGATGACGATGACGTCCGGGTTGAAGGTGTGGAGAACCGTGTTCAGGCTGATTCCGATGTAGTGGGTGAAATCCTGCATTACTTTGCGGGCGTTGGGGCTGCCTTCCTGGTAATACTGGATGAAGCGTTCGACGGAGACGTTTTCTAGGCCTTCAGCGGCGGCGAAATCCTTCAGGACGGCGGCTTCGGAGATGTACTGTTCGAGGCAGCCGTGGTTGCCGCAGGGGCAGGGCCGGCCATCGGGGAAGAGGATGGTGTGGCCGAATTCGCCGGCGTAGCCGTTCTGGCCGGTGTAGAGTTCGCCGTCAATGAGGATTCCCATGCCGACGCCTTCGTGGATGTTCAGGAAGATCATATTTTTAAAGTGCTCTGCGCAGGCGGCTTCGCCGATGACGGAGAGGTTGGCTTCGTTTTCTACGATGACAGGGACCTGAAATTCTTCTTCGAGGTAGTTTTTCAGGTTGGAGTGTTTCAGATCGTAGTAGGGTGTGAATAAAACGAGGTCGTCGCAGACGACGCCGTAGATTCCGATGGAGATTCCGACGAGGCCGCACGGTGTCTTGGGGAGGTCGGATTTGGTTTTGTGGAGGAGGGAAATCAGGTATTCCTCCAGGGAGAGGGATGGATCAATCGGGTATTCTTTTACAGTACATGATTTTCCCTTCAGATCTCCGGTGAGAATGGTGATCTTTTTTACGCCGAGATCGACGGCGATGATGGAACCGCAGCGATTATTAAAAGTAAGCAGAATCGGTTTTCGACCCATGGAAGTTTTTTCGGCACTGCCGAGTTCTATGACGAGCTGGCGGTCGAGCAGTTCCTGGACGATGGTGGATACAGTTGCTTTTGTCAGATGCAGCATTTTCGCCAGATCTGCGCGGGAAAGCGGCGGATGGTTGGCGATTGCCTCGAGAACCAGGGCGCGGTTCATGTCTCGTATATATTCCTGATTTCCGGTACTCATAAAAAATCCTCCATTCTGCCGCATTGGCTGTACATCAATCTTAACATAAATGAGAGAGAAATGACAGGGAAAATCGGGGATGGGCAATACGAATAGAAAAATTAACGGAGAAAAACGATTTCTAGACAGAGTAGAGAGTAAGGGACAGAATTAGAAATAAAATATGTGATAAATACACAAAGAAAGTATAAAATAATTCTAAAAAATGTACATATTCACAGAAGATTCACTGCACGTTCATAATTTGTTCATAATTAATTGGTATAGTTATCTCAGTTCCAAAGGAACAGCGTGTATGCAATCACTACACAATTAAGATTTTTTCATAATAATAGCCCAGGCGCCGAGAGGTTCCTGGGCACTCCTCGTTTTTGGGAAATTTTTGATCTTGGGACAGACGGAAATCTGTGTAGACAGGGTAGTGATCTTTTTCTTGACTTTTGCGAGAAGCAGCCTTATAGTATAAATATAATAACAATTACTGTTATCGAAAGATACGAAAGGAAAAAAACTATGTCAACACTCAAGTATAGCAGACAAAGAGAAAGCATCAAAGTCTGCCTTCAGGGGCGAAAGGATCACCCGACCGCAGATATGCTCTATACCGATGTACGGAAAGAATTTCCCAATATCAGTCTTGGCACAGTATACCGGAACCTGTCTCTTCTTTCTGAATTAGGAGAGATCAAGCGTCTTACAACAGGAGATGGCCCGGACCGGTTCGATGGAGATACTTCCACGCATCACCATTTCATTTGCAGAAAATGTCACTGCGTGACAGACCTTACAATGCGTGACATCAGCGAAATCAAGAACGTAGCAGCGGAAAATTTCAGAGGTACGATCGAAGATTACTCTGTGAATTTTTACGGCATCTGCGAGAACTGCAAAAATCACCCGGGGAACGTATAGCATCCCCAGGAAGAAAGAAAAAATTAAAAATAGGCATTGACAAAAAGGGAAGCTTATGCTAAAGTAATATCAGTAACAGTTACTAATATTAAAAATAAAAAACTGTTATAAAACACAAAATTGGAAATCCTAAAATTAAATACACAACAAAAAGAAAGGAAAGAAAGACTATGAAAAAATTTGTATGCAGCGTATGTGGATATGTTTATGAAGGAGCAGAAGCACCGGAAGTCTGTCCGATCTGTAAAGCACCGAAAGAGAAATTTATCGAGCAGGGCGAGGATCTGACCTGGGCAGCAGAGCACGTAGTTGGCGTAGCATCCGATGTTCCGGAAGATATCAAAAAAGATCTGAGAGCCAATTTTGAGGGTGAGTGCTCCGAGGTTGGTATGTACCTGGCAATGTCCAGAGTAGCATTCCGCGAGGGATATCCGGAAGTAGGTCTGTACTATGAAAAAGCAGCTTACGAAGAGGCAGAGCACGCAGCAAAATTCGCAGAGCTTCTCGGCGAAGTCGTAACCGACAGCACCAAGAAAAACCTGCAGATGCGTGTAGAAGCAGAGAACGGAGCAACCGCTGGCAAAACAGATCTTGCAAAACGTGCCAAAGCCCTGAATCTTGATGCAATCCATGACACCGTGCATGAAATGGCAAGAGACGAAGCCCGCCACGGCAAAGCATTCGAAGGCCTGCTGAAGAGATACTTTGGTTAAGCTACAAGCCGAGCAAGCTAAAAATAAAAACAGTTGAAAGGCACTTGTGCATTTTCAACTGTTTTTTATTTTTAGCTTATTGGGCGACAGCCCATCATGAAATAGCCCGTAGGGCTATGAATGGCTCGGCTGCTTATGTTTCATCTACCACAAATACATTTACGTTCTCTTCCATCTTATTCGCAATATCGCTTAAGTGCTTTGCTTCATCCGCCATTTGTGTCATGGTATTACCAACTTCTGCCGCAGATGCAGAGGTTTCTTCGGTACCTGCTGCATTCTCTTCTGCAATTGCCGTCAGATTCTGTACCACATCGACAACCTTCACCCTGGCCTGATCAAGCTGCTCGGTCTTCTCCGCGATAGTACGGATTCCATCAATGGATTTCTGAATGCCATCATTTACTTCATGGAAGGATTCCTCTGTATTGGCTACATATTCATCCTGCCTGCCAATCACCTGCTGAACATCCTTCATGGTATCTACGGACTTCTCGGAATCTGCCATCAGCTGGTTAATAATGTCGCCGATCTGTCTTGCAGATTCATTCGACTGCTCTGCGAGCTTCTGAATCTGGGATGCTACAACTGCAAAGCCTCTTCCCTGCTCTCCGGCACGTGCAGCCTCAATGGAGGCATTCAAAGACAGAAGATTCGTTTCCTCTGCAATATCAGTGATGATATCGGTTGCTTCCTTAATTTTCAATGCGGAAGCATTCGTGGTATTCGTCTGTTCATAAATGGTGCCAATTGCTGCTTTGGTCTGGTTATTTACTTCATTAAGCTGTTTTAGAATATCCAGTGCCTTCTCTGCGGAAGACCTCATTCCTCTTGCACTATTGCGCAGCTCTTCAATCTCTTTATTTGTATCTTCGATCATATTCCCCATCAGTATGACATTCTCGGTTGCTGTCTGGGTTTCCTGTGCCTGAGAGGTTGCTCCCTGGGCAATTTCGGAAATTGCCTTCTCCACATCATTTACGGATGCCGTGGTATGGGCTGCGGTTTCACTCATATTAGCAGAAGCATCAAATAATTCCTTACTATGACTCGTGATACCATTCACAACCTTTACCATTTCCTGTCTCATATGTGTTAAAGCCCGAGCCATGGAGCCTGTCTCATCACGGCGCCTGCCAAGCAATGCAAGCTTCTGGTCTGCGCGGAAATCCATATCTGCAAGACTATGTACACGATTCGATAACCGGACAATCGGATTAATAAACCATGTAACTATCACAAATACAAGGATACTGAATATCAGTAATGCAATAGTACTATAAATAATGTCCCGGACTGCAAAGGAGTTCGCATCTTCGAGCACCTCAGCTTCATCAGCCGATACGATTACGATAAAATCCGAATTTTCTCCAATATAGTATGCTGCATACTTCATGGTGCCACGGAAATCATATTTCAAAACGGCAGGATCCGGATGCTGTCCCTTCTCTAATCCGGCAAGTAATGATTTCACTGCTTCATTTTCTACCGGTTGTCCAATCTTATCTGCGGTCGGATGATAGATCATTGTTCCATCTGCGGATACGAGATAGCAATAACTGGAATCAAGTCCTTTCACACTGACATTTCCCACTACCTTTGCCAGCGCATCCGTGTCCATAACCTCATCCCATGTACTGAGCTCCATTTCGCGGTCAAGTCCATTTCCGGTCAGAGCTGCACTGTCTGTTAAATAATTCTCTGTATTTGAAAGTAAAATCTTCCGGAACCCGGGTACAAGTGACATAAAGCTGACTACCGTCATTGCTGCCAGTGCGATAACAACAAACAGAAGCAGCTTGAATCTCATGGAATGAAAAAAAACTATCTTTCCATTCGCAGTACCGCCTTTCTCTTTTGTGACTGCTTTAATTTCATTTTGTACGTTATTCATATTCCTCACACTACCTTTCATAAGAATCTCTGTTTGGTATATTTTATCACAAAATGAGGTTTTTTAAAATTATTTTTGTGTAAATTTCACTATACATTCATAGGAATTTAGTCCTAATAAAACACTACCACATACCATTTTATATTTTCTTATCTTGACAGAACCATCTTCTATCTATAAACTTATGCTTTGTATAACAAATAAACCCTGAAAGCAGGAGACTGCTTTCCCTTATGAGGAGGAAACCATGAAGAAAACCACTTTAAAAACAATCGCAATTGCTCTTGTCATGACTCTGATGCTGGCTATGACTGCCTGCGGTGGAAACAAGGACGCTGCCCTGGAAAAGTATTTCCAGACCGATGAGATGCAGGAAATGGTTCAGGAAGCCAAGGACAGTGTAGAAGGCTCCGGAATGTCCATCGAAATTCTTGCAGAAGGCAACACCTTAATTTATGAATACACCTTCGAAGAAGACTCTTTTGATGATTCCATGCTTGATGCCGTAAAGGAACAGCTTGTTTCCGGACTTGAATCCACAGCTTCTACCTTTGAAGGAATCGCTTCTGACTTAAACGATGAGCTCAAGGTTGAGAACAGCACGGTTGTTGTCCGTTATCTCTATAACGGTGAAACTCTTGCAGAGAGCGAATATACTGCAGGCTAAGTCAGCCTTATATGATAAAGTATAAGGATTTCAGTCATTGTCAAAAAGCAGATTCATGATAAAATTAAATTATATCCGTAACTGTTCAGTACCTTCACAGTTACGATGCAAAATCCATTCCAAATCGGCTTCGCCGATGGGATTTTGCATTACTGAATCATTATCTTACGGTCTCAGCAGTAAATGCTTCGACCTGTACTGAATAGTTACTTATATCTATAAAAATAAGAGGCTGATAATATCCAAATTTCAAATGAATATTATCAGCTTCTTTTTGTGAAATCATAGTAACTATTCAGTCCCCATTCGTAAAACCGCTGCACTTACATTCCGTGCTGTATAAGGATAGCTTTCCGCATACATTGTTTCCGGTGCAATATCAATATCTCCATTCATCCAGGTCATAACACCATGAAAAATTATAAAATCTGCCAACACTTTTTCATCCCTTAATGGTTCGAACGCAGAACCCTTTAATAAAGTTGTATCAAACAATCTTTGTTCTCCTGTAGAAAACGTGAGCAATAGCATACCGCCACGCAAAGCCCTTGCCTCTTTCACCTTAATATCTGGTGTCTCTTCTCCTGCGTAACATATATCATCTACTATATACATTCAAAACACCTCCTTACATGGGAGCAATCTTATCAAAGTGTTCACCTCGAACTGCCAGATTCCATGCCTTATACGCTTCATCTTCATGAAATGCAAGCCATCCAACTACCATTTTTAACTGTTTTTTGGGAAGTGAGCCTGCCAGTAACTCCCCATCAATTCCAATAGCTGCCTCATAATCCCCATAATATACATGTACATGCGGTTTATTATGCTGCTTCGTATCCATAAACAACATATAAATAACCATTCCACCAAACCTGCTGAGTTCCGGCATTATACCCCTCCTCCTCATCTCTTTTGTATCATTATATCATCTTTCTTATTATTTCAAAACCCCAAGAATACCCTGACTCTGATCTTCTTCCTCCACTTTTACTGATAACGGTAATCAATGACACGCTTTGTCTTCTTCTCGCTCCGCTGCAGGGTACCAACCGGAACAGCAGTTACCTTCGGAGTCATACCGATACGGGACTTAAAGAGCTCACGGATATGTAATGCGGTCTTTTCAAAGTCCACACGGCCATCTACCTCTACTGTCAGTATCATAATATCCTTATTATGATCATCATCGTGTGCTATCGTGATATTGTATTCGCTTAAGACACCGTCCACATCCTGCAAGAGCTCCTCTACCTGCTTCGGGAACATATTGACACCACGTACCTTAAACATATCATCACTTCTGCCGCCAATGGTATCAAGACGGGGATAAGAACGTCCACAGGAGCATTTCTCCGGAATAATCCTGGACAGATCATGGGTACGGAAGCGAAGCAGAGGTGCTCCCTCTTTCACCAGCGTCGTAATAACGATTTCGCCGGTTTCACCATCCGGCACAGGCTCACCTGTCTCGGGATTGATAATTTCAATATACACATAATCATCCCAATAATGAATACCCTGCTCCTTCTCACAGGTGATTCCGATGCCGGGACCGTAGATCTCGGTCAGACCGTAGATATCATAAAGCTCAACTCCAAGCTCATTTCGGATATATTCACGCATCTTCTTACTCCAGCGTTCTGATCCGAATACACCCTTTTTCAGATGAATCTTATCCCGAAGACCTCGTTTATTGATTTCTTCCGCAAGCAGCAGTGCATAAGAAGAGGTTGCTGTCAGCACGGTTGTTTTCAGATCCATCATCATCTGAAGCTGCTTGTCGGTATTACCGGGACCCATCGGAACAGTCATTGCACCAAGCTTCTCTGCGCCGAGCTGAAAGCCGATACCTGCAGTCCACAAGCCGTAGGCCGGAGTAATCTGGATCCGGTCCTTATTCGTAATTCCCGCTGTTTCGTAACAACGGGCAAACATAATTGCCCAATCGTCCACATCCTTGGCAGTATAAGGAATAATAACCGGCTTTCCTGTCGTTCCCGATGAAGAATGAATTCTCACAACCTCCTCCTCCGGAACCGCCTGGATCCCCAGTGGGTACGCATTTCTCAGGTCATCCTTGCTCGAAAAGGGAAGCTTCTCAAAATCCTCCTGGGAGTTTACTCCGGAAATCCCAGCCTTACGGTATACCTCACCATAAAAGCTGCCGGACTTCAAAAGACGCTTTACCTGCGCATCAACCTGTTGTAACTGCTTCTCATTTAACTTCATTGTCTGTTCCTGCCTCCTCACCAATATGAAATGCTCTTTTATTCAGTTCAAGGAACTGCGGTTTGATCTGCTGTTCCATTTCTTCCAACAAAATTTCTGCGGGAATCTCCAGTCTTCCACTCGCTGCAAGTGCACCCAGTACGATGATGTTAAAGCACCTTGCAGAACCTGCCTTCTTAAGCAGGGCTTCTCCATCAAGTATCACACAATCCGCCTTCTTTTTCAGATAGGCAATCATCTCTGTGCCATCATAGCCGGTCTCCTGAAGGGCTTCCGTGGTCGGCTTTACCGGTGTGCTGTTCACAATGACAACACCATCCTTTTTCAGGTAGGAAAGATTCCGAACTGCCTCTGCCGGCTCAAATGCAATAAGGATGTCGGCATTACCACGTGGAATCAACGGAGAAGCTGCCCGCTCGCCAATGCGGATATGACTGATCACAGAACCGCCACGCTGCGCCATTCCAATCGTTTCTGCCGAATGAACGACATTTCCGCATCTCATGGCTGCAGAAGCAATGAGCTTGGATGCCAGTACGGTTCCCTGTCCGCCTACGCCGCACAATAAGATATCTTTATTCATGGCACGCACCTCCAATCGCATGAATCGGACAAATCTGACTGCATAATCCGCAGCCGGTACATAATCCTTCTTCAATCGTCACCTGACCATCCTTCACTACGATAGCGGGGCAGCCGATTTCACGAATACATTTCTTACATCCGATACAGGACTCTCCGATCTTCATCTTCCCCTGTGGCTTCGTAATCGCCACACAGGGGGATTTGAAAATAATAGCCTTCACACCCGGCAGAGCCGCACATTCCCGAACGGTCTCCACAGACTCCTGCAGATTCAGCGGATCAACGGTTACAACCTTCTGTACACCCATTCCTTCCAGTATCTTCGTAATGCTGACCTTCGCCACAACATCACCCATCATATTTCTTCCGGTTCCCGGATGAGGCTGATGGCCGGTCATTGCCGTTGTGGAATTATCCAGTACACACAGGATCATATCCGCTTCATTATACAAGGCATTCACAACTCCTGTCATACCGGATGCAAAAAAGGTAGAGTCACCGATAAATGCAAAGCAGACGGCCTCTTTATCCACCCAGTGAAAGCCCTGTGCCATGGTGACACCGGCTCCCATACAAAGACAGGTATCCACCATATCAAGCGGCATGGCATTTCCAAGCGTATAGCAGCCAATATCACCGCAGAAATAACTCTTCCTGCCCTCCATTGCCTTCTTTACTGCATAAAAGGAAGCCCTGTGGGGACATCCTGCACATAGCACGGGCGGTCTTACCGGAAGTGACGGGCTGTCGGATAAATCCATCTGTTCCGTTATCATACTAATCCCAAGGAAATCTCCCAAAACCTGCCGTAGGGAATCCGTAGAATTCTCTCCACTCGATACAATGTGCCCGGTAAGCTTTCCATATACCTTGACCGGAAGCTGATGCTTACCGATCAGCTTTAACAATGCACTCTCTATGTATGGACTGAGCTCCTCCACGCAGAGAACCTCTTCCACTCCCTCTAAGCAGGAAAGAACAAAGCGTTCCGGGAAAGGATATGGCGTTGCGATCTTACAGAAGCGTACCTCCGGATGATCCTGCAGGCATTCCTTTGCATAAGCGTAACTGACACCCGATGCGAACACGGCTTTCCTTCCGCTGCCCTGCACGCTATTCATGGAATAAGAAGAAAAATCCTCTCCGATCTTCGGATTGCGTTCTTCTATCATGGCATGGTTCAAAAAGGATAGGCGCGGGAAAATGACCCATTTTCTGGAATCCTTAATAAAGCCCTCGTATTCTCTGTATCTCCAGCTGTCCGGAACCTCCACGGACGCATACGCATGACAGACACGCGTGGTCGGGCGAAACAAAACCGGTGTCTTATATTTCTCTGAATAGGTAAATGCATCCTGAATCATCTGATAGGCTTCTTCCGGTGAAGCCGGATCGAAAACCGGTATCCGGCAGAATTCCGCGAACATTCTGGTATCCTGTTCAGTCTGTGAGGAAATCGGTCCCGGATCATCTGCAGATACAATGACCATTCCTCCCTTAACCCCGACATACGCAAGAGACATAAGCGGATCCGATGCAACATTTAACCCGACCTGTTTCATCGTAACCAATGTACGTGCTCCGGAATAGGATGCACTTGCTGCCACTTCCATGGCTGACTTTTCATTCACGGACCATTCAATATGAACGCTTCCATCGGAATACTTCTGAATATTTTCGAGAATTTCAGAAGAAGGGGTTCCGGGATATCCTGTCACCAGATTTACCCCCGCTGACAACGCTCCTAATGCAATGGCTCCGTTTCCCATAACATATTCTTTTTTCATTTGCTTCTCTCCATCAGGATCTATAAAGTATTAAAATTAATTGTAGTATATTTCTGCGCTTTCTTCAATATTGATCCCTGGATTTTACAGCAATTACGGTAAATGACGTTACGATTCACACAGCAGCCGGACGGTATCTCCTTTTTTGAATTCTCTTGTGGAGGACAGCACAATTTTATCGCTCTGATCAAGGGATTCGGCCTCAATGGAAACCCAGGAATCATTCTTGTCGATGATCTTCACGGAAACCTGCCGGATATAATATTCACTTCCAAGGATTCCTTCCCGTTCCCCCACGACATAGACAAAACTATTATTCTGCTCGGTGGTAACGGCAAGTGGTGAGACACATTTGGACTGCCTGGTGCCCCTGCCCGAAACCTGAACTGTTCCGGACTGTCCCGGGATTCCGGTATCGTCGGGAAGCGGCAGATACAGTACATAGCTTCCGTTTTCCTCTGTTACATATTCTACTTTTGTCTCCAGCTCCCGGTTTCCAAGCTTTACAGATACCGGATCACCAAGATCAATGTACTTTTTCTGTTCCCTGGTTAACGTGACCTTCAACTGACACGGCTCCGTTTCATCTGCCAGCAGGAAAATAGCCGTATCCCCGGTTCGGGCACCTGCTTCTGTAAGGATTCTCGTAACCACACCACCCTCGCTGGCAGTGATTTCTCCATTCTTTTCCCGGATGTCTTCATATCTGTTCAGATCCTGCCGTAGCGCTTCCTTCTCCATCCGGCAGACTTCCAGTGTTGAGGTCTCTTCCTCCGGAAGCGTCAGATCCTCCATTTTCCGCTCCAGACTCTTATTGTCCGCATCACGCTGTGCCATCGCATCCGACTCTGCATACGCTGACTGCTGGATGCTTTGCTCCAAAGCAATCTGTTCTTCTTCCGAGAGTCCGTTTTCCTGCGCACGCTCTAACATTTCTTTCGCCTGCACATAGCTTTCTGTGGCTCTCCCGACCTTCGTATCTCCGATTCTTGTCTGAAGCTCATAATCCTCCTGCGCCCGGGTCAGCTCCAGTTCCTTCTTCTGCTTTGCCAGCTCTTCATTTTGAAGAATGGACGCAATCTGCGCATCCAGCTTTTCTATTTCACTTTCCTTGCCGGAAATAATGGTATCCAGATCCTCCAGATCGATTCGGCACAAAAGCTCACCGGCTTCCACCCGGTCCCCCACCTGTACCGGAATCTGCCGGATCCGCAGCCCGCTTACGGTATTTACCGGAATCTCATTTCCTGCCACAACAAGTCCCTCTTCCTCAAAGCCATGCTCGATGTACTTTTCCTGCACGGTGGTGGTTTCCACAAGTGGCAGATAATAGGCATACACGCTCCTTGAAATAATCGTAAGCACCAGCATAACCAGTAGGAAAACCGCCAGACCTATCATCCATTTTTTCTTTTTGTTTCCCATTTCCCACTCCATTCTTCATTGCTACCATTTCCTCATTCCGGTAACAAGCTCCAGCCTCCTTTAAGACTTTGCTTCGTAAAAGAAGCTTGTAAATCTCAAACATATTTCTTCCTTATCCTTTAAGTCCCGAATAGATAATTCCCTGTTCCAGATGATCCTGTCCCAAGGCAAACACAAACACCGCCGGAATCAGCATCATCACTGATGCACAGAATGCAAAGCCTGCCTGTGAAAGCGTAATCTGCGGCAGATACAGGGACAATGGCCATAAGGAGGCATCCTTCAGAAAGGCCATCGGCTGTTCCATTAAATTCCAGTATTCCAGAAATCCAAGCACCATTGCGGACAACAGCCCCCCTTTTCCGATGGGAAGCCCTAATTTCCAGAACAGCGCCCATTCTCCTGCCCCGTCGATCCTTGCTGCTTCCAGTAATTCTGCCGGAATTTCACGGAAGCCTCCATAACACAAAAACACCGGGAGCGTCGAAAAAAGTGACGGCATAATGACGGCATAATAGGTGTTCAACAGTTTCAACCTATTCAATGCCAGATAGCTTGAAAGCATCGTCACCTGAAAAGGAATCAGCATCAGCACCACATACAGCGAAAATAAAAGCCGGCTGCCCCTTGTCTCATAAACGGCAAAGCCCCATGCCGCCGGAACCCCGACAAGAACCTGTCCCAGAAGAATCATCCCTACCATAAACACCGAATTCCAGAACAGGACATAAAATTCAGGTGAGCGGAACAGGAGCTTTACATAGTTGCTAAAACTTGGATATTCCGGAATAAAACGCCAGCTAATAAACTCCTGCGTTTTCCGGATCAGCGGACCCAAATCCTCCATCATCTCATAGGAATCCGTGATGGCTCCCGAAAGCAGAACCGCCACCGGCAGAATCACCAGAACCGCCGGAAATAAAAGAAGCAGAAGCTTTATTACATATTTCACCCGTTTCACTGATCCCTCCATAACCTTTGCAGCCACACAATCACTACAAATAACACAGCACCGACACACACACTGGCTGCTGCCATCTTGTCAAACTCCAGATTGACATACCAGTTGTTAAACAAATGCTGCAATAAATACATGCTTTCATCCGGATAAGAACCTGCCACCAGATACGCTTCCCGATAGATCTTGAAGGAATTGAGAAAGGACAGGATCAATATGGTGATAAGACACCCCCGCAGCTGCGGAAAAACCACATAATAAAACCGCTGCCACGATCCGGCGCCATCCACCCATGCTGCTTCCGTCTGTTCCTTTGGCACGGTCAGAATGCCTGCCATCCAGAGCACCATCGTATACCCTGAGTTTTTCCAGATGTAGCTGAAAACCAATACCCAGAAAGCAAGATCACTTCCCAGATAATCATGAAAAATACTGCCCCACAGACCGGTAACCGTACCGATCTGTGAAAGCAGCTTATTCAAAAACCCCTGCGGATAGAATACCATCTTCCATACAAGAACAATCGTCGCTGTCGGCATGGCAAGTGGAAACAGATAAAGCGAACGGATCCACTGTACCCCCTTCATGCCGCATAATAGCCATGCCAGCCAGAATCCCAGCAACAGAAGAAGGGGAATACAGACTCCCGTAAACCGCAGCGTATTCTTAACCGCCAGACAGAACGCCTGATTCTGAAACAGCGTACGGTAATTCTGCAAACCAACCCACTTCTGCGTCACCACGGTAAGAAATGATCTCCGGATCACATCCCCGAATGGCAGGATCATAAACACCATGGTTCCCAGAAAACTCGGGAACAGAAACATCCACAGATGTATCCTGCGGCGCAGCGCCTTATTCTGCCATGTAAAGGGAAATCTGTGACTGCAGTTCATCCCATGCTTCCTCCAACGTTGATGCTCCTTCGAAATAAGCTGTCCCTGCCTGATATACAGCCTCTTCCAGAACCGCATCCTGCACATAGGGCACCGTAACCTCCTCTACCATCCGGTAAAAGGGCTCCAGATCTCCATCCACTGGCCACCAGATCTGCTCCTCGATCATATTCCCTTCCGGATCCGAGCTTGCTGCGTAATACATGGGCTGTCCTTCCACATAATCCTGCGGATTCGGTACAAAAGCCTGTTCCATTGCGGTTTTGCTTACCGGGAAGCCGCCCATAGATTCCAGTATTTCATCTCCAAGGAAATCCGTCAGAAATTCCTTCGAACTGTCTACATTGGCAGAAGATGCATTGATTCCGATCATCAGCTCCGGAATATAAACTTTTCCTGCGGTTCCGCTCATCAGCCTTACCACCGCATCCTCACAGCCTTTATTCTTAGAAAGAGAATAAAGCTCTGCCTGTGTATATGGCGTATCTGCAATTCCTGCCATCATATGCGTGGAACCTCCAATATAGTCCAACGCATTTATATATCCAAACCAGGAGCTGTCCTCATAAGATGAGCCATATTCCTGTTCATACATCGGCAGGATCATCTGGTACTGCTCTACCTTTTCCTCCGATGCCGACGCCATCTGGACGTCATAGATGCGTTTCGTCTGTTCCCAGAATGTAAGAATTGCTTCCCGGTTCAGCGTTCCATCTGCGTTTTTAAAAGAAGGAGCACTTGCAGGCGTGAATTTCCGCATAATTCCCTTTGGTGAATATGTGGAGAGCACATCACCCGGAACAGCCATCGACAATGCTTCCACCGCATCTGCCATGGACTTCAGATCATTCATCTCATTGGCATAAGCGCCTTTTGCTGCGACCACCGGGAATTGAACCTGTAAAGGAATCACATACTGCTTTTCATCCTTTTTCAGCCCGTCTACCAGATTTTCATAAAGCAGTATTTTCGTGCTGAGTTCCTGCGTGAAATCCGTAAGATCCAGCAGAAGTCCTTTTTCCACAAAGGAATCCATCGGCAAGCCATCCATAATCAGTACGTCCGGTCCATCGCCGCTTAAAACCTCCGTATTCAGGTTCTTAATCGCATCCTCCTTCGTCACGGAACTGTTCTGCGGCATTCCCACTTCATAATTCACATATACATCCGGATGCTTCGACTGATAAGTGGAAATAGCACTTAACAGGGCATCTTCTTCCTCCAGACTATAAATAGTAATCTCCTTTTCCGGTACGGAAGGAATCGTTGCATCGTAGGTAAAACGAATGAGTTTACCCATACTGCTGAGCATTAAGAATTCATGATCCGGAAGTGCCACCATGCCGCTATACCAGTAATTCGGATTACTTAAGACAGAAAGTCCGCCATTAATTACCTCCTCCATGGTGCCCCCACCGATTACATGACGGTGAAGTCCGGATTTCCCTGCCACATAAAAGGCATCATCATTTCCCCAGAAATAAAACACCTGAAAACTGCTGTAACCATTGCTGGATGCACCCGGATAGTTTTCCTGCATAACTGATCCAGCACCGCATCTTCCACATACTCCTTCTGATCCAGATCATAAATTTTCACGCCCGTCCCATCATCCGGATAAAATGCCAGCAGATTATTATGAATCTGAAGGTTACTAAATCTTCCATCTGCTGTAAGAACCTTTGTGACAGTCTGATCTTCTTTCACCTCATAAATATTTGCTCCATAATCTGCCAAAAATACTTTTCCGTTGTCAGAAACACGCACCTGACAGGGCTGCTCTCCCGATTCCAGTGATAACTTATCAAAAATCTGTGCACTTCCTTCTTTGGGGAAATGCATGAGCTGTGGATTCCACTCATCCTCATTTACAGAGTGATCTCCGACTGCCCACAGGGATCCATCCTCTGCCATATCCATCGTGATAAAATAAATTGGGGATTGATCCACGACTTCCTCCAAGGAAGGAAGTTCGTAAGGATTCCAGTTTTCTCCCTGATCTGTGGACTCATAAACAGCCCCCGGCGCATCACACAAATATAAGGTTCCGTCTTTCGTAAGCCTGAGTCCTGCCGCAGATCTGCAGATATCGGAAAGATCCGTTTCTGCTTCCACGTACCGTCCCATTCCTTTATTTGCTTCATCCACTGTCTGATTCGTTTTAGCAGAAGAATCTTCTTCTGCCGTACCTGCTGCCTGACCGGATCCACATCCGGTCAGCAGAAGTACTCCTGCTAAAACCAAAGCCAAATGTTTTATTTTCATGTTTTCATTCCTTTCCTGTCTTTTCCATTGCAATTTCAGATCTGACTGCTTTATCATAACAGGGGTTTCTCTAAACATTCTCTAAGAAAATTAGGAAAATCTTAGAGATTTCTTAAAGATTTCGGGTGTATACTGATCTATACTGTAAAAACAGATCAGAAATAGGGGAAAGATTATGCGTATTTTACTGGCAGAGGATGACCGGATGCTGAACCGGGCCTTGTGTTATCAATTAGAAAATCTGGACTTTCAGGTGGATAGCTGTCTGGACGGAGAAGATGCCCTGTTTTATGGGGAACAGAATATTTATGATGTCATTTTGCTGGATCGGATGCTTCCCGGAATGGAAGGAACGGAAATTCTGACTGCCCTGCGTGCCAAAGGAATCAGCACTCCCATCATTATGATTACTGCACTTGGAACCTTATCGGACAAGGTAAAAGGACTGGATCTGGGGGCAGACGATTATCTGGTGAAGCCCTTCGCCTTTGAAGAGCTGATGGCTCGGATCCGCTGCGTCACACGCCGTTCCCCGATCCTCACACCTTCCGATCCATCGAAAGTATGCTTAGAGGATCTTACCTTATTTATAGAAGAAAAGCGCCTAATGGGACCTGCCGGGCAGTGCACGCTTTCACAGCGGGAAGCCGTTCTGACCGAAGTTCTGCTGCGCGCAGGTTTAAATACACCAATGCCCCGTACCACCTTATTATTAAAGGTATGGGGACCGGACAACGATATTGAAGACGGAAACCTGGATAACTATATTCACTTTCTACGCCGCCGTTTCCGGCAGCTTGAAAGTACATTGCAGATTAAAACCCTGCGTGGAACCGGCTACTGCCTGACCACAGCTGATGAAAGGAACTGACACTGCCATGATTTTACAGAAAGTACATTGGAAACTTACCCTGCTGTGCACCGGAATTACCGCCTTTATTATGCTGGTGATGTCCTTAATCTACCTTCATCTGTCGGAAACACAGCTTTTTCAGAATGAGCTGTATTCCTTTGAGAATGATTTACATACGATAGAAACCAATCTCGAACAACAGTCTATCATCTCCATGGAATGGATCGCCAAGATGGAAGCTTACGAGAATTATCAGTTGTTCCTGTTTGATAACGGAACTCCCTTTCTCTATAACCAGCTTCACGATACCCCACAAAACCAGAAGCTTCTTAAGAAAGCACAGGAGGCCGCAGAAGAACTGGAGCTTCCCACAAAAAAATCCTCTGCGGTTTTAAACCGGATGGACTCCGTACTCTTAAATGCTTCCCGCCAGGAAAACGATTTAATCGGT
>ENA-ORMR01001581-ORMR01001581.1-human-gut-metagenome-genome-assembly--contig:-NODE-1581-length-16841-cov-2.619445_pt1 | contig 16841 bp, 18 predicted proteins | sample MGYA00242107_ERZ509003 | MGnify/ENA primary metagenome ERZ509003 (study PRJEB26280, sample SAMEA2338699) | human gut metagenome | biome: human gut; feature: human-associated habitat; material: faeces... | reverse complement strand
ATATAAATATCCATGCCATGTAATAATATATAACCGAGATTTTCCTGCTTGGGGAATCTCGGTTGCTTTTGGGCGTTTTTTTACAGTGCCTTTTTATTCGATATAATCTCTTTCCCCGCGAGAGCCGACTATGCACAGCGCAAGATAGGTAACTCCCAAAAATCCGCCGAGCATCATTCCTAAAATAAAAGTAAGCATATTTGGTACCTCCATGCAAAAGCTGATATTATTATATTCAACTACAGGAAGATTATATCAGGAATATAATTCCAATTATTGCTATGCGCGATAAGTATAAGATAAAAGTTTGCCATCTGCCGAAGCAATTTTGCATTTGCTCTTGCAAAACATCTTAAAAAATGCTATGATATCATAAGATATATAATAGAGATATAATGCAATAAGAGCGCTTGCCTTATTGCTGAATCAAAGGATGGTCTTATTATGAATATCATTGTCGCCGGCTGCGGAAAAATCGGCACCGCCATACTTTCCTCTCTGGTCACCGAAGGACACGATGTTGTCGCGGTGGATAACGACCGAAGCGTTATCGAGGATATCACAAATATATACGACGTTATGGGCGTAAATGGCAACGCCTCCGATTACGATACCCTTACCGAAGCCGGAGTAAACGGCGTTGACATATACATCGCCGCTATGGATTCCGACGAGCAGAATATGCTTTCCTGCTTCCTTGCAAAAAAGATGGGCGCAAAGCGGACGATTGCGCGAATCCGCAACCCCGAATATAACGACAACAGCCTTGGCTTTATGCGCCGGCACTTAGAGCTTTCCATGGCTATAAACCCTGAGCTTCTGACAGCGAACGAGCTTTATAACGTTCTGAAATTCCCGTCAGCCGTCAGAATAGAAACCTTCTCCCGAAGAAATCTTGAAATGTTTGAAATAATTCTTCCAGCCGATTGCGAGCTGGACGGAATGTCGCTTATCAAAATGAGGGAGAAATATAACGCCTGCGTGCTTGTGTGCTGCGTTCAGCGCGGCGATCAGGTTTTCATACCGGACGGCACCTTCGTTTTGCAGGCAGGGGATAAGATAGGTCTTTCGGCTTCTCCTGCTGAAATCACAAAGCTGCTGAGGTCGCTGGGCGTACTTATGAAGAAAGCCAAAAAGATAATGATTCTTGGCGGAAGCAAGATAGCCTATTATCTTGCGCATATGATAACCACCGGCGCAAGCTCCGCTAAAATTATAGAGCAGGACGCCGCGCGCTGCGAGGGGCTTGCCGACATCCTGCCCGAAACAACCATAATCCGCGGAAACGGCTTGCAGCAGGAGCTTTTGCTTGAAGAGGGAATAGATTCGGCGGACGCTTTTGTCTCTCTCACAGGCTTCGACGAGGAAAACATCCTCACCGCGATATTCGCTTCAATGCAGAAGGTTCCCAAGGCTATAGCAAAGGTAAACAAGGACGAGCTTGCCTCAATGGCAGCAAAAATCGGCGTTGAATGTATAGTTTCACCAAAGGATATAACATCGTCGGTGATAGTAAAATACGCAAGAGCTTTGGAAAACGCCGAAGGTTCCCGCGTGGAAACCCTTTATAAGCTTATGGACGGTAAGGCGGAAGCTCTGGAATTTATCGTCAACAGCGAATCCAAGCTTACAAACGTCCCGCTTAAGGAACTGCAAATCAAAAAGGGCATACTTATTGGCGGCATAATGAGGGGAAAAAAGACGATTATCCCCTCAGGAAACGACGTTATAACGGTTGATGACAGAGTTATAGTAATCTCCGCAAACGAACGCCTTAACGACCTTACCGATATTCTGAAATAATAAGAGGCTTAAAGCTATGAATCGTAAAATGGTATTCTATGTTATCGGGCAGATAATATGTGCGGAAGCTGTTTTGCTGCTTTTGCCGCTTATTGTCAGCGCCGTATATGCGGAAAGCTGCGCGTTTTCCTTTATGATAACATTTGCGGCAGCAACGGCAATCGGCATATGTATGGTACTTATCTTCAAGCCGAAGAGCAAGGTCATATATTCAAAAGAAGGCTTTGTTATAGTCGCGCTTTCATGGGTGCTGATGTCGCTTATTGGTGCTTTGCCGTTCACACTTTCAGGCGAGATTCCGTCATATGTAGACGCTGTTTTTGAGACTGTCAGCGGCTTCACGACTACAGGAGCTTCCATAGTGACAAATGTTGAAGCAATGAGCCATGGAACACTTTTCTGGCGAAGCTTTACCCACTGGGTGGGAGGAATGGGAGTTCTGGTTCTGGTAATGGCGGTTCTGCCCACCACTGCCGACCGTTCTATCCACATAATCCGCGCCGAAATGCCCGGACCCGTAATCGGCAAGCTTGTTCCAAGGGTTCGCCAGACTGCCAAGATTCTGTATCTTATCTACATCGGACTTACCGTAGCTCAGATAATCTTTCTCTGTGCTGGTGGCATGAATCTTTTTGAGAGCGCGGTATATACGTTCGGAACAGCCGGAACCGGCGGCTTTGGAATAGATTCTGACAGCCTTGCGGGATACAGCCCTTATATTCAGTGGGTGGTTACTATCTTTTTGGTGCTGTTTGCCGCTAACTTCAATATATATTTCCTTATGCTTATGCGCAAGTTTAAGGCTGTTGCTTCTTCAGACGAGCTTTGGACATACCTTGGAGTTATCCTGTTTTCTGTCGTTACGATAACATTCAACATACGCCCGCTTTATGCAAGCTTTGGCGAAAGCTTCCGCACCTCAGCATTTCAGACAATGTCTATACTCTCAACGGCGGGATTTTCAACGGCAGACTTCAACCAGTGGCCTGCTCTCTCAAAGGCGATACTTCTTGTACTTATGTTTATAGGAGGAGGTGCAGGCTCTACGGCAGGAGGCTTAAAGGTTTCAAGAGTGCTGATGCTATTCAAATCCGTCCGCCGCGAGTTCAACCGAATGATTCACCCGCGCTCGGTTTCATCCGTCCGTCTCGACGGCAGAAAGATGGACGATCAGACCCTTACCGGAGTAGGAATATATTTTGCTCTTTACATGGGTATATACTTTATTACGTTCCTGCTTATATCCTTTGAGCCGTTTGATTTTGAAACAAGGTTCTCGTCTGTCGCGGCGTGCTTTAATAACGTCGGTCCCGGCTTCGGAGCAGTGGGTCCTATGGGAAGCTACGCCGATTACACTCCGTTCTCAAAAATAGTGCTTTCGATATCCATGCTGCTTGGCAGACTTGAAATTTATCCGCTGATATTCGCAATTATGCCCTCGCTTTGGGTCAAGAAAACAAATAATAACGTATGAGGTGACGCTATGTTAATGTTTAAAAGATTCGTCTGCGTAATTCTGTCCGCTTTAATGCTGCTGCCGCTTGTTTCCTGCGGTCAGGCTGAGCCTTATGAGCCCGATTTGAAGGGAACAACCGAATCAAACTGGGTTGAGGTCATAGCCTCCGAGGAACATCAGACTATTCAGGGCTTCGGTGGAATAAACTTTCCGTGCTGGATAGACGATTTAACCGAAGACCAGCGCGAAACCGCTTTCAAAAACGGCAAGGATCAGCTTGGATTTACCATACTCAGGATTCAGGTAGACCCCGATAAAAACAACTGGAGCCGCGAGCTTGACACTGCCAAAGCTGCCCAAAAGGAGGGCGCACTGATATTTGCATCTCCGTGGAATCCGCCGGCAAATATATGTGAGACCTTCAATCACAATGGAAACACAAACGCAAAACGCCTGCGCCACGACAAGTACGCAGAATACGCCGCACATCTCAACGACTTCGTTTCTTATATGCGAGAAAACGGGATAGAGCTTTATGCAATATCCATTCAGAATGAGCCCGATTACGCCGACGAATGGACATGGTGGTCAACCGAGGAAATCATGGACTTCATCCTCAATTACTCCGACGCTATAGACTGCCGCATTATGACTCCGGAGGCTTTTCAGTACCGCAAGGAATTTTACACCGAAATACTCAATAACAAAGATGCTTTATCTAAAGTTGATATCTTCGGCACCCACTTTTACGGCACGCAGAAAAAGGATATGAGCTTCCCGCTGTTCGAGCAGAAGGGCGAGGGCAAGGAGCTTTGGATGACCGAGGTTTACGTTCCGAACAGCTCGTCCGACGCCGATACATGGCCCGAGGCTGTCGAGGTCGCCGTAAACATTTCCGATGCTATGACCGAGGGCAACATGCAGGCATACGTCTGGTGGTATATAAGAAGGTTTTACGGTCCTATGAAGGAGGACGGCACCATAAGCAAGCGCGGCTACTGCATGGCGCACTTCTCCAAATTCGTCCGTCCCGGATATATAAGAATAGGCGCTACCGAAAATCCCGCAAGCGGTGTGAGTGTTTCGGCATTCAAGGGCGACGGAGAGATCGTTATAGTCGCGGTAAACCATTCGCTTACAACCTATGGTCAGAATTTCAAGCTTACCGACGCGGGCGAGCTTAAGAATATCAAAGCGTACACCACAACCATGCAGGAAAATCTTGCAGAGACTGAAAATATCGTTTTTGACGGCGAAAGGTTTGCATATGTTCTGCCGCCGGAGAGCGTTACAACGTTTATTATTTCGGTTGAATAACCGGAAAATATAGATATGATAGGAGAATGCTAAATGTCAATACTTGTTTCGGGCGGAGCCGGATATATCGGCTCGCATACTGTGCTTGCACTTTTGGAAAAGGGCTATGACGTTGTTGTTTTCGATAACTATGCCAATTCATGCCCCGAATCGATCCGCCGAGTTGAAGAGCTTACCGGCAAAAAGGTAAAGCTTTATGAAGCCGATATGATGGACGAAAAGTCTATCGAAAAAATATTTGATGAAAATCCAGATATCACCGCACTGATTCATTTTGCCGGTCTGAAAGCGGTTGGCGAATCCGTCTCAAAGCCTATAGAATATTATGAAAACAATATCGGCGGAACCCTTAATCTTTTAAAGGTTATGCGCGCTCATAATGTTAAAAACATTATTTTCAGCTCATCCGCGACGGTTTACGGAACACCTGAAAAAGTCCCGATATCCGAGGATGCCCCGAAAGGCACCTGTACAAATCCATATGGCTGGACAAAGAGCATGATCGAGCAGGTTCTCACCGACGTTCACACCTCCGACAACGACTGGAAGGTGGTGCTTCTGCGCTACTTCAACCCCATTGGCGCACATCCATCCGGAAGAATAGGGGAGGATCCTCAGGGAATCCCTAACAACCTTGTTCCGTATATCGCTCAGGTGGCAGTAGGAAGAAGAGAGCAGGTAAACGTCTTTGGCAACGACTATAAAACCCACGACGGCACCGGAGTGCGCGACTATATCCACGTCTGCGACTTGGCTGACGGTCATGTCAAGGCTCTTGAAAAGCTTGATAAGTCCTCCGGCGGAGTTCAGATCTACAATCTCGGAACGGGTATAGGATATTCCGTTCTGGATGTAATAAAGGCATACGAAAAGGCGTGCGGCAAAACGCTTAAATATGTAATTTGTCCCCGCCGTGCAGGTGATGTTGATGAAAACTATTCCGACCCAACAAAGGCTTTCAACGAGCTTGGCTGGAAGGCGAAATACGGGATAGACGATATGTGCAGAGATTCTTGGAACTGGCAGAAAAACAACCCCTTCGGCTACAAGGTGGGCTGACGACATAATTAAAGGAGCATATATTATGAAGAAATTACTCAGGCTTATAAGTCTTCTGCTGTCTGCAATACTGCTGATTTCTGCAATGAATATCGGCGTATTCGCTGAAACCGTCACGAAATTATCTCATACGGTTTTCAGAGGTGAAAAAAATCTTGACGGCTGGTATCCATCATTTATAACCCAATATATGCAGCCACAGGAAATGGAATCGTTCATTAAGGCAATTCAGAAGAAGGACGCGATTATTGAAATAACCTATTCCGGCAGTGCAAATCTCAGTCTTCTTTTGCAGAGCTATACAATTAAGCAAAATGGCAGCTACACATGGGCTTCGGACGACGATTGTAAGGTCAAAAGCTCCGATGGCAAAAAGGTTGCAACCTTTTCGGCTTCCGGACTGATAAATGCATATACATCCAAAAAGCACGCGGACGACGGAAGCAATCTCAGTCTTTCAAAGGTACTCAATTTTGGCGTAGGAGGCAACGGCAATACAGTTTACTCTATTGTTGTAAGATGGACTGAATCCGGCGTACCCGGCATAAACTTTGACCCTTCCGTTACATATCAGACGATGGATGGCTGGGGTGCTTCGTATACGTGGTATGGTGACTGGCTGACAACTGTTAATAACAGAGAAACAGGCTTTGATTACATCTTTAATGACTGTGAGTTCAATATCCTGCGTTTCCGCGACCTTAACAAAGTAAGAGGATACGGAGGCGTGTGGGAGAATACTAACTATCCGGCTTACAAGGCATATTACGATGCCGCAGTAAAGCGCGGTATTGAGCCGATAGTAATGGTTACAAGCTGGGGTCAGTACGACAGAGATGTCGATTTTGTAGCTTTAACCAAAAAGGATAATGAGGGTCACACATACTATACTCTTGCCAAGGACAAAAACGGCAAGTATATGTATGATAAGCTTGCGGATTTCTGTGTTGAGTCTGTCAAGCTGTTCAAAAAAGCCGGAATCCCTGTTCATTACTTCTCGATTTCCAACGAAACCGAGCTTCAGGGAGTGGGTAAGGACGAGCAAGGCAAGAACAGAAATGATATTCCTTTCTACTTAGGACCTACCGAGAACAAATATCACTGTGCTTACTGGAAGGCGCACATTGCCGTCTACAAAGCATTTAAAGAGGCTTTCGGAGACGACGCTCCGATACTCACCGGAGCTGAGGTGATGGCTGACACCCAAAGTGTCATAAGCAAGTATGTAGATCCTCTTATTGAGGCAGACCCCGACAGCTTCGGGCTTATTGCACACCATCTTTACGGAAGCGTGAACACACCTTCGTCCTATACCGAGGTATACGAGAAATTCGGCAAGGATTATAAGCTTTGGCAGACCGAGTGGTATAACAACGACTTTATCGACCATGCCAACAAGCTTATAAACGAGCTGAACTACGAAAACATCTCAGCTTATCTTTACTGGAACGGAGTATGGATTACCGACGCTGCAAATTGTCTGATTCAGGTGGATAAGAGTTATGGCAGTCCCAAAATCGTGAGACGTGCAAATCATTACACTATGATGCATTTTTCAAAATTCATCAAGCAAGGATATAAGAGGATAGAAACTAACTCACATATATCCGATTCTAATGTGACGGCGTTCATCTCACCGGACGGCAAAAAGCTTGTTACCGTGATTCTGAACAGCACCGGTAAGACTGAAAAGCTTAAGCTTAAGGTTGACGGTTATAGAATTAAGTCGGGTAAGGCTTACACATCGACTTTCAACTCTACAAAGAATCCTAACGGCAACAGCTATACCGACGATATTACCAAAAACACATATTTTGAAAGCAGCAAGCTTACCAGCACGACAGTTTCCTTTGATAACAACACATTAACAACTATTGTCATGAATATAGAACCAATCGAAAAATCTAAATAAATAGATTCTGAAAATTTTCGATGACCTGATGTGCTTTCTGAAATTTAAAATTGTGCTGCATATTGTATTGCAATTCTTAACACAAATATAATTTAATGTGTTAAAGTTTTAAATAAATGCTTTTAGTTAATTCACATAAAGTTTACAATTTCAATGCAATATTTTAAGCTTTTTTGCACAATGCTTATTTTTCATAAATATCTTAAAGAAACATTGTATATTTTGGCAATAGTAAAATCGGGCAAATTAATATATAATAAGTATTGCAAAGCGGTTAAAAGAATTTGTCTGTTTTCCGCAAAAAACAAGGAGGTAAAATTATTATGAAGAAATTATTGGCTATGCTTTTGGCTTTGGTCATGGCTCTTTCAATGCTCACTGTTGCAGCTTTTGCTCAGAGCACCGAAGACGGTGATACCATTCCCGTTGAAGATGGCAACAACGAGGAACCCACTGTTGATGATCCCGTTGAAGACACCAACCCCCCGACAGGTATAGTTCTTTCTGTAGTTCCCATGATCGTTGCCGGAGCTGCTGTTGCATTCTCTAAGAAGCACTAATCCAAATTAGGATGAATTAAAGCGTCGAAGCTTATTCGGCGCTTTTTTCTTATGCAAAAACGAAATTATGTGTTGCCATACTCGAAAGAATGTGTTATAATAAATAATTGTCAGCAGTGAGAAAAGCTAAGTATGAATAATACATAACCGGAGGTGCTTCGATATGGATATACACAAGGGCGATGTTTTGACAATGAAGAAAAAGCATCCGTGCGGGTCGAACAAGATGCTTGTTTTGCGCTCCGGAATGGATTTTAAGCTTAGATGCAGCGGCTGCGGACACGAGTTTATGATACCTCGCCTGAAAGCCGAAAAGAACGTGAAAAGCATCGACTCTGCCAACAGGGAAAACAATAACGAATAAAGGAATGATAATAAAATGTTTGAGAAGCTTTCAGCCCTCAACGATAGATATAACGAAATAAACGAGCGCCTGATGATGCCTGAAACGGTAAATAACAATTCATTGTACCGCGATTTGATGAAGGAGTATTCACAGCTCACCCCGATTATAGAAGCTTACCGAGCTTATCTGAAAGCTCAGGAGGCAATGCGTGAGGCTGACGAAATCATCCGCACCGAAACCGACAAGGATCTTAAGGATATGGCGCAGGAGCAGTATTACGAAGCCAAGGAAAGCGTTTCAAAGCTTGCCGAGGAGATAAAAATAATGCTTCTGCCGAAGGACCCCAACGATTCGCGCAACGTTATCATAGAGATACGTGCCGGCGCAGGCGGAGAGGAAGCTGCGCTGTTTGCAAATTCGCTTTTCAGAATGTACACAATGTATGCGGAAACCAAAAGGTGGAAAACTGAAGTAATAAACGCCAACAGAACCGAGCTTGGCGGAATAAAAGAAGTGTCCTTCTCGGTAGAGGGGGAGGGCGCGTATTCGCGGTTCAAATACGAAAGCGGAGTTCATAGGGTTCAGCGCGTTCCGGAAACAGAATCTCAGGGAAGAATACAGACCTCAACAGCTACAGTTGCAGTCCTGCCGGAAGCCGAAGAGGTGGAGCTGAATATCGACGAAAAGGAACTCAGAATTGATGTTTTCCGCTCGTCCGGCGCAGGAGGTCAGCATATCAACAAAACCGAATCAGCGGTGCGCATAACACACCTTCCGACCGGAATGGTGGTTGAATGTCAGGACGAAAGAAGCCAGCAGAAGAATAAGGAACGCGCAATGAAGGTACTCTGCTCCCGCCTTTTGGAGATGAAGCAGGAGGAGCAGGAAAAAGCCATAGCCGGCGAGCGCCGCTCTCAGATAGGCACGGGCGACCGCTCGGAGAGGATAAGAACCTACAATTTCCCCGACGGCAGAGTCAGCGACCATCGCATTGGTCTGACGCTGTATAAAATCGACGCTATTATGAACGGCTCGCTCGACGAGCTGATAGACGCTCTTGCAACCGCAGATCAGGCTGCAAAGCTTGCAAAACAGCAGGAGGGCGGTTATTAATGGATACTCTTATGCTGTCGCCATCTGAGGATGACATACAAGTTGCTGCAGAGCTGCTGAAAAAGTCGGAGGTCGTAGCCATACCGACAGAAACTGTATACGGACTTGCGGCAAACGCTTTTGATGAAGAAGCTGTAAGAAAGATATTCAAAGCAAAGGGTCGCCCTTGCGACAATCCGCTTATAGTTCATATCTCCGATCTGGATATGATAAAGGACATAGCCTCAGAGGTGCCAGCGCTTGCAATGAAATGCGCAGAACGCTTTTGGCCAGGTCCGCTGACTATGATAATGCCCAAAAGCGATAGAATCCCACTTGTGACAAGTGGGGGACTTGACACCGTTGGAATAAGATTCCCGTCCGACAGATGCGCACACCGTATCATAGAAAAGTGCGGATTTCCGTTGGCTGCACCATCGGCAAACCTTTCGGGAAGCCCCAGCCCCACAAACGCTAAAAGGGTGTTTGAGGATATGAACGGAAGAATTGCCGCTATCGTTGACGGCGGAGAGTCTGAAGTCGGAGTCGAGTCGACGGTTATAGCCTTTGAAAACGACGGAATAAGAATTCTGCGCCCCGGAAAGATATCATATGAAGACCTTAAAACAATCACGGACAAGGTTTTTGTGGATCATGGTGTGCTGGAACGGGTTGCCGAGGGCGAAATAGTGCGCTCTCCCGGAATGAAATATAAGCACTACGCACCAAAAGCCGAAGTTGTACTTTTGGACGGCAGCGCAGAGCAATTTCGCGAATACGTCAGGGCAAACTCTACAGACGGCTGCTTCTGCCTTGTTTTCAGCGATAAGGAATCGGTTGAGGGAGTACCGTATCTCACATACGGAGAAAGTGCAGACGAGCAGGCACATTGGCTTTTTGAACGTCTCAGGCAGTTCGACGGTATGGGCGCTAAAAAGGTGTTCGCACACTGTCCCTCGCAGAACGGTGTGGGACTTGCAGTCTACAACAGAATTCTGCGCTCGGCAGGATTTAACGTCATAGAATTGGGTAAAAACTAATGAGCTTATTCGATAACATTACAATTGTAGGTCTCACCGGTCAGAGCGGCGCGGGAAAGTCAACTGTCAGCGCAATGATAAGGTCGAACGACCTTGCGGTTATAGACGCAGACAAAGCTTCTCATGCGGTGGCGGCATACCAAGAATTTATCGAAGAGGTCGGCAAAGCTTTTCCGGACTGCGTTGAAAACGGTTCTCTGATACGTCAGAAGCTTGCTGGGATAGTTTTTAATGACCGCGAAAAGCTGAACGCCTATACTTCGATCATCTATCCATACATAACTAAAAGGATTTTTGACGAGATTTTCTCGCTGAAACAAAGCGGCGAAAGGATAATAGTGCTTGACGCTCCGACTTTGTTTGAGAGCGGTCTTGACAGCCTTTGCAAAAGCGTTATAAGCGTTGTCGCACCGATGGAAATAAAGCTTGCAAGACTTTTGGAGAGGGACGGCATTCCGGTTGAGCTTATAAGCTCCAGACTGAGCTCGCAGAAGTCCGAGGATTATTTTAAGGAGCGTTCCGACTATATAATCGTAAACGATTCCGACTTCAACTCTCTTGAAGCGAAAACGGAAGCGACGGTTAAAAGCATAAGGGAGAGATTCAATGATTAAAAGAATATTCGCTTTTATGCTTGCTGTTGGTTTTGTGGCGCTTCTTGCTGTGTTTTTGTTCGTATATATGCCATATTGGTTCAAAAACGAAAGCTATCCGACAGAATATGAGGATATCGTTGAGAGATACAGCGAGGAATACGGAATCGACAAAGAGTTTGTGTTCGCGGTGATAAGAACTGAGTCCAATTTCAATCCCGATGCGGTCTCCGAAGCCGGAGCGATAGGTCTTATGCAGATAATAGAGGATTCCTTCGACTGGGTATCTAAAAAGCTTGGGCGGGAAGACCTTGTGTTTGACGATATGTTTTCTCCGGAATACAGCATAGAATACGGCTGCTTTATGCTCGGATATCTGTATAACAGATTCGGAAGCTACGAGCTTGCAGCGGCGGCGTATCATTCGGGGATGGGCGAGGTATCCTCGTGGATAGCATCCGGCGAGGTTGATGCGGAAAACCCAAATATAAACGATTTTAAAGGCAGTAATACCCGACATTATGTCAATAAGATAATGCGGGCATATAATAAATATTCAGAACTTGAAGAAAGGAACAAATAGTTATGGAAAACAAAGTTAAATCAGAAGGCGAAAAGCTTCAGGAAAAGCTGTTTTCTCAGAAGAAGAACGGCATTCTGAAGCTGACAGATGCAGAGGTCAAGCAGATTGACGATTTCTGCGAGGGCTACAAGGTATTTTTAGACAAGGGCAAAACCGAGCGCGAGGCTGTAGCAGCAGCTATAGAGCTTGCCAAGGCAAAGGGCTTTACAGAGTACGACCCCAAGCACAAGTACTCCGCCGGCGACAAGGTATACTACTCCAACCGCGGAAAGAGCATAATTTTATGCACCTTTGGCACCGAGCCTATCGAAAATGGCGTTAAAATCAACGCCGCTCATATAGATTCGCCCAGACTCGACTTAAAGCAGCACCCTGTTTATGAGTCTAATGAGCTTTGCCTGTTAAAGACTCATTACTACGGCGGAATCAAAAAGTATCAGTGGTCTACCGTTCCGCTGTCTCTTCACGGCGTTATCTTCAAGGCAGACGGTGAAAAGGTAACCGTTAATATCGGTGAAGACGAAGCCGACCCGATATTCTTGGTAACAGACCTTCTTCCTCACCTTGCTCAGGAGCAGTCAAAGAGAACTCTTGGAGACGGCATAAAGGGAGAGGAGCTTAACATTCTTATCGGTTCAAGACCGTTCAGAGACGATAAGGTTTCTGAAAAAGTTAAGCTTAACATCCTTTCAATCCTGTTTGACAAGTACGGCATCGTTGAGGACGACTTTATTTCCGCCGAGCTGGAGGCTGTTCCGGCGTTCAAGGCTAAAGACGTCGGCTTTGACAGAGGTCTTGTCGGTGCATACGGTCAGGATGACAGAGTATGCGCATACACCGCACTTATGGCAGCTCTTGAAACAACCGCTCCCAAAACCACCTGCGTAACCGTTCTCACCGACAAGGAGGAGATCGGAAGCGTCGGAAATACAGGTCTTCAGAGTGCATACCTCAAATACTTCATATTCTCGCTTGCCGAGAGCGCAGGCGTAACCTGCCCCGAGGTTATTGCAAATTCGTCCTGCCTTTCTGCAGACGTAAGCGTAGCCTTCGACCCCACCTTCCCGGATGTTTGCGAGCCTAAGAACTCATCATATTGCAATTATGGTGTTGCCATGTGCAAATACACCGGCTCGCGCGGCAAATCCGGCTGCAACGACGCTAATGCAGAGTTTGTATCCTATGTAAGAAACCTCTTCAACTCCAACGGCGTTATCTGGCAGACCAGCGAGCTTGGCAGAGTAGACCTTGGCGGAGGCGGAACAGTCGCCGCATATATCGCTAACCTCGGCATAGACGTTGTGGACGTCGGAGTTCCGGTGCTTTGCATGCACGCCCCATATGAAGTAACTGCAAAGCTTGATGTTTATATGGCCTATAAGGCATTTGCGGCATTCTTCAACAACTGATAGAATATTATAGACTGTTTACAGTGCAGAACCCGATTGAAAGGGTTCTGCACTTTTTCTTTGTAAAGATGAAAATTGTGTGAAATCTGATTTGCCTATTGACATTCGCTGTTATAAGTGTTATACTGCATAGCATAACAGCATAACAGTAGCGGTCAGGAGGGAAAACGTGAAGCTAATAATTTCAAACATATCCGGAATACCAATATACGAGCAAATCAAGCAGCAGATCAAGTCTGCTATTATGTCTGGTGAGCTCAATGAATACGAGGCGCTTCCTTCACTGCGAACTCTTGCAAAAGAGCTGAAAATAAGCGTCCTGACAGTTACGAGAGCGTATACAGAACTGGAGCAGGAGGGCTTTGTGCAGAACATTCATGGTCGGGGATGCTTTGTTTTAGGGCACGGCTCCGAGCTTTTAAAGGAGCAGCTTATCTGCAAAATCGAGAATAACCTGACCGAAGCAATATCTGCGGCGAGGTTCGCAGGGCTTTCCGATGAAGAATTGCATCATCTTTTAAGTATATTAATGGAGGAAAAAGCAGATGAATAATTATCTGGAAGTTAGCAACCTATCGAAATCATTCAAGGATTTCAGGCTGAATGATGTCAGCTTTACTCTGCCAAAAGGATATATCATGGGTCTTATAGGTCCGAACGGCGCAGGAAAAACAACCACAATCAAGCTTATACTTAATATGCTAAAGCGCGAGTCCGGCGAAATAAAGATTTTGGGTCTTGATAACATCGCCGACGAGCAGGAGGCTAAGAAAAATCTTGGCGTGGTTTTCGACTCAAACTATTTCAGCGATGAATGGAAGATCTCGCATGTAGGAAAATCGATGTCGGGCTTCTATGAAAACTGGGATTCCGATAAATTTGCAAAAATCTTAAAGAGCTTTCACATTCTGCCCTCGAAAAAGGTTAAAGACCTCTCCAAGGGCATGCAGATGAAGCTTATGCTTGCCTGCGCTTTTTCGTATGACGCAAAGCTGCTGATATTGGACGAACCCACAAGCGGTCTCGACCCTGTTTCGAGAGATGAGCTTTTGAATACTCTGTCCGAATATATCGAAGACGGCGAACATAGCGTACTTTTCTCAACTCATATCACCGAGGATTTAGAGCGTATCTCCGACTATATCACTTATCTCAGAAACGGAGAGGTATATTTCAGCGGCAGCAAGGACGAATTTGTGGATATGTACAGGATTATCAAGGGCGGACGTAATGAATTAACCGAAGACTTGAAAAAGAAGCTGATTGGATTAAGAAGCTTCTCAACCGGATTTGAAGCTCTTATAAAAACTGAGGATATCAAGCCTTTTGCATACTTGGATATCGAGCCGGCAGCAATAAATGATATAGTTGTATTTACCGCAAAGAAAGGTGAACAGTATGAGTAATGTAATTAAATCAGCAAAATTGGATTTTTCTCTGTTAAAGCCATATCTTAAAACAATGTGTTTTGTAATGCTGTTTCCAACGTTCTTTGCAGCGATTAACCGTTCTCTGATGGTGGGAGTTTCCTTTGCAATGTATTTTATCGCCATGATGACCGGATATTCGTTTACCATTTCCGAAAAGAACTCCATGGAAAGGCTTTATGGAATTCTTCCTGTAAGAAAAAGTGAAATTGTAATCGGACGGTATATCTATATAATAATCATGGGTTTAATTGCGCTGATTGTTTCATTAATTTTTCAACCTGCCGTGTTAATAGCATTGGGAGAACGCCTTACTGCTTCCGACTTAATAAGTGCCGCTGCTATGGGCATATTGCTTTTTGGCATTTACACGGCGATTCAGCTGCCCGGATATTACAAATTCGGTTCTATCAAGGGAAGGGCGTTCTTTATAATCCCTGTGGCAGGCTTTTTAGTGACTTTGCTTCTTATCACAAAGTTACCGATAGAAAACAATGCACTTATCACAAGCGTTTTAGAATCTCCCGTTTTGCTGATATTATCAGCGATAATCATAGCGATAGTTATGTTTGTAATATCAATAACGATATCCGTTAAGATATATAAGAGCAAAGAGGCATAATTTTAATAGCTTCAGCGCAGAACCGTGTTTCGTCGGCTCTGCGCTGATTTTTATGCTTCGGGAAAAATTATCGTCATTTGTGTTTCGACAATTATCTTATGCCGGCAGGACTACAATTATATCGGTGATGATTATGACGATTTACCTTGACACTCTTGTTATCGTTAATACATATATTAGCTGGATAATGCTTTTGATAACCTCACGCCTTGCGCGGATAAACGCCCCCGCGATACGTCTTGCAATCGGTGCCGCGATAGGGGGACTATCATCTCTTTTGATACTGATTAAGCCAGCGGGCACAATTGCGGCTGCATTGATCGTATTTGCAAAGCTGCTCATAGTCATACTTGCGGCCGGCGCAGTATTTTTAAAAAAGAATATGTCAAAAAAGAAGCTTGCGGTGGCTTTTGCAATGTTCGCGGCGGTCAATATCCTTTTCGGCGGAGTAATCTATCTTGTGCAGTCGCTTCTTAAAACAAGGGTGATATATTTCAGCGGGGCAAGCTATTATTTCGACATCCCGCTTTCGGAGCTTATTGTTTTGACAGCTGTTGTATACGTTGCAATCGTGATTGTTTCGCATTTCACTTCGCGAGTGTGCGATATCAGTCATTCGTATAGAGTAAATATAACAGTCGGCGGAAGAAGCTTCTCGCTCGACGGCGTTGCCGACACCGGAAATACCGTTACCGAGCTGATAAGCGGCAGACCTGTAGTTATATGTACCGGGATCGACTTCTCTCCACCTGAGAGTAAGGGCGTGTATGCCGTTCCGTATTCCACCGTTGATTCGGATGGTCTGCTATACGCCTTCATGCCGGACAGCATTCAAATTGAAAACGAAACAGGAAGCATAAACGAGGCGTTTGCATTAGTCGCTTTTATGGAAAAGGGCGATAAACGCGCGGTTTTCAATCCGAAAATACTTTGTTGATGGGAGAAAAAATCAATGCTGATTAAAATTATTTTTGAAAAAATAAAACTACTGTTCGGGCATGATCCGCTCGATTATGTAAACGGCTCGGAATCGCTTCCGCCGCCGCTTAAGCCAAGCGAAGAGCAGGAGGTATTCAAACTCTTGGAGAAAAATCCGAAAGCCGCCCGCGAAAAACTTATAACCCACAATCTGCGCTTGGTAGTGTACATATCCAAAAAGTTCGAGTCCACCGGAATAGGGATAGAGGACCTTGTTTCTATCGGAACAATAGGTCTTATAAAAGCGGTAAACACCTTTAACCCCGAGAAGAATATAAAGCTTGCAACCTACGCTTCGCGCTGTATTGAAAACGAGATATTAATGTATCTGCGCAAAACAACTCAGCAGCGAAGCGAGATATCTATAGACGAGCCGCTCAACATCGACTGGGACGGCAACGAACTGCTGCTGTCCGACCTGCTGGGAACCGAGAACGACTACGTTTACCGCAGCATCGAGGAAAACGAGGACCGCCGCATCATCATGCGCGCGCTCGACAACCTCTCCCCGCGCGACCGGCAGATCATCCGCCTGATGATGGAGCCCTGACCAACTTACATAGGAAAATGCCCCGGCGCAGGACCGTCTGCGCCGGGGCGATTGATTTTAATTCAACTGGTCGGCTAAGTCGCGGTAGCGGCTG